>OJJJ01000030.1_pt1 | contig 128514 bp, 120 predicted proteins | sample 1596311 | NCBI WGS metagenome assembly OJJJ01 (sample SAMEA4350140, study PRJEB24818) | metagenome | biome: human; feature: gut; material: faeces | place: Denmark | collected 2013-09
CAGTATATTTATTACTATGAGTTTATCAATAATTAATATAACAATTGCTATACTTATATGCGTAATTGTTTTTATATATTCACAAAAATTTTTAATATTAGATTTATATAAATTCAAAACGTACATTGAGTATGCAACAAGAACCATTAATGCTAGTTATCAAAAAGATTATGCTGCTATGACACAAATAATGGAAGATAAAAATATAAAAGTTAATGGTAAAAAGTTATATGATTATAAAATTACTAAAAAGAATATACTAGGATATAAATGTTTTGTTAAGCTGTATCGTACACATTTAAAGGGAATAATAAATTTATTTTTTTTACCGTTACTAATTTTTTTACTAACAAACATAATTAAAGTTTTTTTAAGAAATATGAATATTAGTGCCAATTTATTTGAAATTCTATTACAGGTAAGAGTAATTATACTAACTTCTGCTTTGATTATTCTTGTTAATTTTTTTACTGAATCAATAGAGCAGGTAATTATTAAAGATAAAAATGGATTTTTTATACCATACTCAAAAACTCAATTATTTTTATCCACGATTAAAGTCCCAGGAGGGATAGGAGTTATAGTATATTCATTAATTCTATCACTTGTGATTACTACAAATCTATTTTATTCTTTTGCTTTTATATTAATTAGTGTAATATATTATATTTTAGTTATTGTGAATTTAATTTTTTTAAAGAAAATTGATATTATAAACTTAATCTTCAATTTGTTTTATATTGGTTTAATATTTTTTATCAGTTAATTTTAGTTTCTATAAAAATATGATAAGAGGTAATCAAGTGAAAATAAAAAATAATATAAATAAAATAGTTAGCGAAAAAAAAAGTAAAATAATTTTTGTTTGGAATAGTAGTAATGACAATATGCTATCAATAAAATCAGATTCATTAGGAATCTCTAAATTATATATTAAAAATAATGACCAATTAATAGAATCAGTAAATAGTTTTAATTATGATTACATAAAAGATGATCTCGAAATTAATATGAGTCATTTAACACATTTGTTTAATATAAATGAATTTTATAATAGTTGTAGTAAACATATGCAATCAGTTAATAAGGATATAATATCTGAAATATATAAAATTATAGGTAGCATAGGTCAAATAATTCAAATGAACATCATGGTGACTTTTGAAAAAGATAATCAGCAGATTTTTTATACGAGTATAGACTATCCTATCCAAAATGACATGGATAGGATATCTATTTTGATAAATTGTACAATCAATTGCTCTGAAAATAACTGGTTATTTAAAAAAGAGAAATCGTTTTCCGCTGGTGAAAATCTAAATATTGCTTTAGAAATATTAGGAATTGCGGAGCAATTTAAACAATATTCGCCATATTCAAACAATAATTGGATTGATATATCAAGCTCATTAATTGATATTATATTGCCATCAGGAATAGGCGGTATTTTTATACATGAGGCAATTGGACATTGTTTGGAAGCAGATACATATTTTCAGAATAATTCTATCTTATATGGAAAGATGAATAAACGAATTACTATGAATAATGATATAAATATTTTAGATACATGTAATAAAACAGACTACATTTATTATGATTATTCTTCTGATGGAACAAAAAGTTATGATGTTCAATTGATTAAAAATGGATATATTGAAGGTGTTTTAACCAATAACCATATATCGAAATTATATAATATTAAAGATACAGGAAATGGTAGAAGTGCATCATTTAATGATTTTTCACTTCCTAGAATGCGTAATACCTATTTAGCTAATGGAAAAGAGTCGAAAGAAAATATATTAAAGGATACTAAAAATGGCGTACTCGTAACTGATATAGGGGGGGGGAATATCAATCCTGAAACAGGAGATTTTGTATTTCAGATTGAAAGGGGTTTTTTAATTGAGAATGGAGAAATTACGAATATAACAAAACCATTTCTTTTTAGAGGAAATGTTATTAATGCTTTAGATAGAATAGACAAAATAGGAAACGATTTGACACTAGTTGAAGCAACATGCGGAAAAAAAGGACAAATGTTAAAAGTATCATACGGTTCACCTACAATAAGGATACATAGATAATAATATATAAAAATTACTGCTAATTAAAAGAAAGGTATGATTTTATATGGAATATCCTAATCTTATAGAAAGTAATATGTTAAATGGATACAAAAATACTGAATTATTTTGTTCAAAAAGTACTAAAGAATTGGTAGAATGCAATGAAAAATATTGTTTTAAAAAAACAGCAGATACTGAAGGAAATTCATTGAGAGTTTTTTATGATGATAGGGTTGAAATGTATACTTCACATGGTAAGTTTAATGATAATAAAACTCTAGAAGAACGTACGAAGGATATACTTCCATTTTCAAAAATGTCAAGTAAGGTTATTCCTTTTCATAATAGTTTTTTATTACACGAGTTTAATGATAATCATTCAACTAGGCAATATCATGAATTATTCAGATTGATTTCTCAAAAGCTTCAGTTGAAAAATTTTATTTTGAAAAATCTTTTTTTTCAAAGGGATTTTGATTATTTTGAGCTTCTTAATACCGAAGGTGTAAATGGATATGGTTACAGATATTTTTGCTCACCAGGTCTTGAAATATATGATGTTTTAAAACGAGAAAATAAAGTATATTATAAAATAATAGATGACGACGATTTTGAAAATGCCTTAATAAAAATAGTGGATAATCTAAAGGACGAAAAAACAAGTAATAATATTAATCTGTACGACAAATGCAAAACGTATATGTTAACTGGCTCAGTTGTATCTAACATATTATATAGTTATTTAGCCATGCTATCAGAGGAATATATTAAAGCAAAGCAATCGTACTTCTCATATAATAATTATAACGGAATAAAATTAAGTAATCTTTTGACAATTGTTGAGAATTCAAAAGAGAATAATATAATTGGTGGAGTTATAGATGGAGAAGGAATAATACGGGAACCTATAGAAATAATATCTAAAGGTGGAGTATTAACCACATTCCATAATACCCCTGAAGGTCAGGGCGCGATGCCTACTGCCTCCTCATATAGATTTGACTACAAAAATCAGCCATTTATAAGACCTTCTAAGATAGCGGTACAAAAAGGCAGTTTAACAAGTGATGAATTATTATTAAAATATGGTTTAGTAGGTGTAATCGATGACTTACAAGGACTTGAAGAAAGTTTAAATATTCTTACATTTGATTTTAATGCAATAGCCCATGTAAGATATTTTTATTATGGAAAAATGGTAGGAAAATCAACATTTAATGTAAACTCAAATTTACAAGAAATACTAAAAGGAGTTATTGATATAGGTAATGAAAGAGAGTATGGATTTGATGGATCAATATTGACTCCTGATTTTATAATTGAAAAAAAAGTATTCAAAAAATAGCTTAAATATAATTACATAAAATAAAACGTACATTGAATAGTGTCTTGTGCGAGAGTTTTATTTTTATAAAAAGTACTTGCATTTTTAAAAATATAGCGTTTATTGCGTACTGTCCTAACGAAAGCAGAATCGTCAAAGTCTTTAATTGGAGAAGTATTATTTAGAAAGTTAATACTACACTCCTTTTTAGTGGATATAATTTTATATCTACTATTCTAAAATAATCAAATTGTAAGTGATCTATTTATTTGCTTAGAAAATACTCTAGTGACTAATCTTTGCTTATGAGACCCTGTGACAAAGTATTTAAATCCAGGATTTGAAAGTTACTGCTCTTCAAGTCTCGGGGAACTACCAAAATCGTTTCATTTCCTAAGTTATACCGTCTGGATTTTCGTATTTAAATGATCTAAAATATATGCTATTACACTTTAATGTTACAAAAATCCTCACAGATCATTGATGTGCACCCAATAAGATTTTGTAGCGTAGTAGTTTTAACTACTACGCTATTTCTTGTGCGCCCAGCATGGGCGCAATCTAATGGGTTTAAGTCCCTAACACGTCCTAGTAGTGGAAAGTGTATAGCCTAAGACAAGGGTGTCGTCCGTGAGGGCGAATCTGAAGGAAGTCCGTGGGCAAATCTCTGGTCTGACGAACAGAAATCACATATAAGGCATACTTTGTGGGTAAGGCTGCAAGACAAGTCGAAGCCCGAAAACTACTCAAAGACAAAGTGTGTAAATGTGGCAGATAGATGGAGAGGAAGATTGCGTTCTTACCTGGGGAGGTCTTAACGATAAGTTGTGGAAATGAACTTTGAAACAACAACCCATACAGCGATGTATGGCTGAACGTTAAGAAGTCAGCAGAGGTCATAGTGTGCGACTTGAAGTCGCGGTTTGAATTGTACAAAAGTACTATCACATCCATCTCGTGATATTCCTACCGATAAGTGCCTAGTAAGTAATGAAAGGTGCAGAGCAATCGGAACAACGTGAAAAGTATGGTAACCACAACCATATCATTGCAAGGAAAGGTATGCATGATTAATAAATATGAATCGTCGTAAGGGTCGTCAGTCGATGAATAGGTGAAAGTGGTTAATACACCTAAACCAAAATGGTGTAAGGTCAAGGCTATAGTAATTACTATGGTACTATAGTGAGATGGACAAAGAACCTTCGGTCTATAGATGAAATCTAAACATACTAATTATTCAAACAGTGAAACAAGGTAAACCCTATGTGTTCCGTAAAGGTAGGCAAATCGTGAGAAATGTACAATACACAGAGGGCAGAGAATACTGGAAAAAGCGAAGGCTCATATGTAATGTATGAGATAAGGATTCAAGATTTGTCCTAATCGAAAGATGGCAGACTTCCAGTGCGTATTTAATTACATGAATGAATTGGTGTTTATGAACGAAACTATGTTCAACGACACGATTAGTGAGGACGGTACGGATAATGAAAGTGAAATGGAACCAGATTAACTGGGAACAAGCAGAATCATATATTAATAGACTCCAAATCAGGATTGTAAAGGCTACATTAGAAAAAAAGTGGCGATTAGTTAAAAGATTGCAGTATCTAATAACTCACTCCTTTTACGGAAGAGCTATGGCAGTAAAACGAGTAATCTCAATTAAAGGTAAAAACACACCAGGAATAGATGGAGTAGTCTGGAAAACAGATAAAGCTAAAGAAGATGCTATCCTAAATCTAGAATCGAAAGGTTTCAGAGCATCCCCATTGCGACGAATCTATATAGAGAAGTTTGGAAAGAAGGAAAAAAGACCATTAGGAATCCCTACCATGTCTGATAGAGCAATGCAAGCATTACAATTGCTCGGATTAGAACCAGTAGCAGAAACAAATGCGGATACGGTATCCTTTGGATTCTGGAAATATAGAGGAGCATTTGATGCAAAAGAATACGCATTTAGTATTCTTTGCAGAAAAGATTCACCACAGTGGATTCTCGAAGGGGATATAAAAGGTTGCTTTGATAACATAAGTCATGAATGGCTTATTAATAATGTAACTATGGATAAAAAGGTTCTCCGAGAATTCATTAACAGCGGATTTGTATTTGAGGATAGACTATACCCTACAAATGAAGGTACTCCACAAGGTGGAATTATATCTCCTACTCTAGCAAATTTAACTTTAGATGGGATGGAAAAGTTAATTAAAAACATTTACTGGGCAAATGCGAAAGGAACTGTGAGCGTAAAAAATAATAAGTATAAAGTTCATTTGATTAAATATGCTGATGACTTTGTCGTTACTGCTTCAAATAAAGAAACTCTTGAAGTAATCAAAGAAATGTTAAAAACTTTCCTTTTAGAAAGAGGTCTGACGTTATCCGAGGAAAAGACCAAGATTACTCACATTAAAGAAGGATTCGATTTCTTGGGTTGGAACTTTCGTAAATACAAGGATAAGTTGATTATAAAACCATCAGAGAAATCTATAAGAAAAGTAAAGCAGACGATCAGTAAAATAATCAAAACGAACAAAACTAGCACGCAAGAAAGAGTAATATATCTTTTAAATCAAGTGACTAGGAGATGGGCAGAATACCATCATACAGTTTGCGCGAAAGAAACTTTTTCAAAGATTGACCATTGTGTATGGGAAATGCTTTGGAGATGGTCCAAACGAAGGCATCCAAACAAATCAAAAAACTGGATAGTTAAAAAGTATTGGAAGAACCATAAAGGAAGAAGCTGGAGTTTTATGTCGGATAAAAATATTTTATTTTACATGAACGATATGCCTATTTTAAGGAATGCCCAACTGAGGTTAAATGCCAATCCATTTCTAGATATAGATTACTTTAATAAGAGAGAAAAAGAAAGAAGATTCAAAAGACAAAAAGCCATAAAATCTAATAAAGCCGCGCTAATCGGGTATTATGCGTTATAAATACGTGAGCGGAATGCGGTGAAAGTCGCACGTTCCGTTCTTAGGAGGGGGATAGATTGAAAAGTCTCTCCCCTATCCGACACCAAAGGTAGTCGACGACCTTTGGGAAGGACTGAACAATAGGAGGTTTTGAAAGTTTGAAAGAAACAAAGAAATGTGATGACAGCAGACAACTGAATACAGAATCAGGTCATTTGCAAAAGGATAGAGTGGAACTCGAAAGCTATGCAAAGTCGCCGAGCATTTCTATGACGTCGGACAACAGACAGAACGCCCGAAAAGAATATCACTATGGATTGCTAGAGAAAATCATTAGTAATGAAAATCTAAATGAAGCCTTTAAACGTGTAAAGAAGAATAAAGGAAGTCATGGAATCGACAAGATGGGAGTAGATGAACTTCTACCATATCTAAGAAGTCATGGCGAAGAGCTTAAGCAATCCATAGCAGATGGAAGTTATAAACCGAATCCCGTAAGAAGGGTAGAGATACCAAAGGATAACGGGAAAACAAGACCATTAGGGATACCAACTGTAGTAGACCGAGTGATACAACAGGCAGTATCACAAGTACTAACACCTTTTATAACAAGAAAGGTGAAATGGGAATAAGAGTACATCAAGTTTCTGTTAAGAAGTTAAAAGGAAAACTTAAGAGTATCACTGGAAGAAGTAATGCAATGAGTATGGAACTCAGAGCCATTAAACTTAAACAATTAATTGTTGGCTGGATAAGCTACTTCAAGCTAGCAGATATGAAAGGTACTTTACGAGAACTTGATGAGTGGCTAAGAAGACGTTTACGTCTTTGTTACTGGAAACAGTGGAAAAAGATTAAAACGAAACATGATAACTTAGTTAAACTAGGAGTAGCGAATTGGAAAGCATGGGAACATGCGAATACAAGGAAAGGCTACTGGAGAATCTCCAATAGCCCAATCTTAAATTCAACTCTTACCAATAAATATCTTAGAGAACAAGGTTTTATAACACTTAGTGAAAGATATTCGCAAGTAAGGTAATCTTATTGAACCGCCGTATACCGAACGGTACGTACGGTGGTGGTGTGCCATGCAAGGCACACAGAAGATGAAGGAAGGTCCTTCGACAGGAATTGAACAGGCAAGCCTGTCAAATCACTCTAATGCTGCTGTGATTCAGGTCATGGTAGTGAGCGATTAGAGAAAAGGTTATTTAAATAATCAGATATGATACATGAAGATGAACGAAAGTGAACCATTGATGAAGTGTCGAAAGCGTAAGATTTCTGCAAAACCTATCTTTCACCACTGGGTAGGGATGAGGATAGAGGAAACCTGTAAAGCTGACTATCCGTGGAACGGCATTAAGGTGGCATGAGCATGTATTAGGCTTCTGTGTGAAACATGGGAACCTGTAGAATAATGAAAATCGAAAAGATACAAGTCACAGAACGATGAGATCGAAAGTAGAAATGCATTCTACAGGGGCGGAGTTACTCGTAGTAGTGATGAAGTTGTTGTAATGACAATGGAGCAAAGGGGTAACATCATTCTGCTTGATACTGACAACAACTAGGAAACTAGGAGGATTTGATGAGCGAAAGCAAACAATACGAGATACCAAAAAGAGCAATTATTGAGGCTTATAAAAGAGTAAAAGCAAACAAAGGCAGTGCAGGGATTGATGGTATTGATTTTGAAATCTTTGAAAAGAACCTGAATAATAATTTATATAAGATATGGAATCGAATGAGTTCTGGGAGTTATTTTCCTTCTCCAGTGTTGGCGGTAGAAATACCAAAGAAAACTGGAGGCACAAGAAGACTTGGAATACCAACTATTTCAGATAGAATTGCACAAATGGTGGCAAGAATGTATGTAGAACCTGTGGTAGAAGCGATGTTTTGCGATGATTCTTATGGATACAGACCAAACAAGTCTGCAATTGATGCAATAGCAACTGCAAGAAAACGATGTTGGAGATATGACTATGTCATTGAATTAGATGTAAAAGGATTGTTTGACAACATAAACCACGAACTTCTGATGAAAGTAGTAGAGAGACATGTGAAAGCGAAATGGATTTGTCTGTATATAAAGAGATGGCTTGAAACTCCTTTTGTAATAAGAGACGGACAGATAATTGAAAGAAAATCTGGGACGCCACAAGGTGGAGTAATAAGTCCTGTATTGGCAAATATGTTTCTACACTATGTTTTTGATATGTGGATGAAAAGAAATTTTCCACAAGCTCCATTTGAAAGATATGCAGACGATGGAGTAATCCATTGTCATACGAAAGAAGAAGCAGACTACATTAAAGAGAAGTTGGCACGCAGATTTGAGGAATGTAAACTTGAACTGCATCCTGTAAAAACAAGAATAGTGTATTGCAAGGATAAAGATAGAATCAAGGAAGAGGAACTCACAGAGTTCGATTTCCTGGGATATACATTTAAAGCAGTATACATCAAATGTAAGGATGGAAAAATCAGACACAACTTTATTGCATCAGTAAGCAATGCTTCTTCTAAGAACTTTCGGGAAAAAGTGAAAGCAATGGAAATCCATAAGAGGACAGGATGTAAAATCGACATCATACCAGAAATGCTCAATCCTTTGATTAGGGGATGGATGAATTACTTTGGTAATTTCAATCCATCAGCAATGCAAGGGACGTTACAGTGTATTGAAAGAAGACTTGTTAAATGGGCAATGTGTAAATATAAAAACTTTCGTGGTAGACGGCGAAGAGCAGAAGAATGGCTCTGCGCTGTGAGAAAGCGAGAGTCAAAGCTATTTGTTCATTGGATAAATCTTTATTCGTATTGTTGAATGATAAGAGCCGTATGAAAGGAGACTTTCACGTACGGTTCCGTGAGAAGTTTGAGGTGAAATTTCCTCTTACTTACTCGACTGAGAGGACGGAAATTCAATTAATGAATTTCCTCCTACTCGATTAAGTAGCAAAGAAGTTGATTCTATAGTCTACTGGACTCATACATCCTAGTTTCTTGTTATTTCTTTGTGCAATGTAATATTTTGTATTTTTTTGTAGATATCTTGAGCTCTTAATAATTATATTTAGTCACACCATATGAAGTGAAACTTACCTTTTGATCTACACATTTATGAAAATCTATCGTTTAAGTATTATGAATAATAAATAGGCCGACTACCATGTATGCTTTTATCGACCGATTCATTGATCCACTGTATAGCAGAGTCAGGATTGCCTTCATGAATCAGCGTAATTAATGTAGTAGAATTATTGTAAAGCGCATCAATTCCATACAATGTACAAAAACGTTCCCAAAGTGTAAGCACTGCAACCTTGAAAGAGTGGAAGATCAGTGGGAGTAGGGTATTTCCTGATAAAAAAGCTAATTCATGTTGAAAATCAAAAGCCGCTTCGGAAGCCTTTGTTATTGAATCTGCAGTTTTAATTTTTTCTGCCTTTTCGTAAAGCGAATGAATATCTTCGGGAGTAGTTCTTGTCATAAGCAATCTTACTGCAAGTGTTTCAAGCGCGATCCTAACTTCAAGGATTGAGCGAATTTCTTCATCACGCAACCTTCCACCGTTGTAGTTCATTATAGAGATTAAAGTATCTAAAGTGCCATTTCGTCGGTAATCTGCTATAAAGGTACCAACACGAGGTTTCGTTATTAAGAAGCCCTTTTTTTCTAGTTCAGAGATTCCTCCATTTACAACAGCACGACTAACTTGCATTACTTCAGCCAATTGTCTTTCTGGCGGAAGTTTTTCTCCAATCGTTAATTTTCCAGAAAGTATCATATGTTCTAACTGAGTAACAAAAAGTTCTTTTAACGAGGGTGCACTTAATCTTGAGAATTCCATAGTGACTTTGTATGATGTTTTAACAAAAATAAGACATCATAGCTACTCCTTTCTTTTTATATGTATAAATTAGCATTTTAGGTTTTAATTAAAAAATCGTTAATAAATATCTTTGAATACAAGGGGTTTGGCTTTGGTATAACCACAGACCAAAAAAACTATAAATTCATTATATTGGTAAAATTAGATAAAATCAAGTAGTAATCAATAAAATATGTAAATATTTGCACAAATATTATTGACTATTCTATATGAGAATGTTAATATTATAACAAAGTATAACACATTTTTCCAACTGGTATGACCACAGATTGGAGAAAAGTACATTAAAAGGAGAGAATGATATGTTTCGTTTCAATTATGAAGCAGGAGCAACCGCAATTCAAGTTTGGCTCGTTTGGATTTTAGTCTTTGTAGCACTTTTTTTATTAAACGAGTTTTCAAGAAGGAATAAGTATGGGGGATTTGTAAGCTTTATAGTTTTCCCAATCGGTTTATCCATTCTTTGGTTTACAACATTAAAAGATACGACGTATACCGACTGGTTTCATCTTGCAAAAGTTTACTCTGCAACCGCAGGTTGTATCGGTTTCTGGTGTATTCGTTATGTTCATGGTAAGAATAAAAAGACAGGGAAAGAATGGCGACTTTCCGAGCAAAAGTGGGCACTATGTTTTCCACCGTTGATCTTAGCAATTAACATTTTAGAAGCAGTGGCAAGGGATATCCAAGTAGGAACGCAGTATAAAGGTGGCGGAATTTTATCAGATGGAACTATGTATGTTCTTGGCGGTAGTTGGAATTATATGAACGCGATTGCAGGTATTTTAAATATTATCACCATTACAGGCTGGTTAGGTATTTGCATTCGTAAAAATACGAAATATGATAAAAGCCAGGATATGCTTTGGCCTGATATGTTGTGGTTCTGGATTATTGCATATGACTTATGGAACTTTGCTTATACATATAATTGCTTGCCAGGGCATGCATGGTATTGTGGATTTGCATTATTATTGGTGCCTACTTTGTGCGCATTTACAATCGGTAAAGGGGCTTGGTTACAACATCGTGCCCACACATTGGCGTTTTGGTGTATGTTTGCCCAGACCTTTCCTGCCTTTATTGATAAGGGTAAATTCGCAGTTGCATCCTCTTATAATGAAACGGCACTATTTACATTTAGCCTCTTAGCTCTTGTGGCTAATATTGCAGTTTTGATTTATATGATATATAAAATATCAAAAACGAAGCGCAATCCTTATAAAGGGGAACTATATACTGATCTGGCAAAATATAAGGAAGTTAAGGCTTTGGCTAGGGAGTAAATCTATTATTTTAAAGCACGAAGTTAGAACTAAGGAACGCTGCCTATTACAATCCTTATTACTATTTATTCCTTCGTGTTTGGTAGTATTGCAACAACATGAGTATGTGGCGAATGATTCGTTCATTCTTTTATTTTATAGCTAATCGAAGGGAGTTTTACATGAGTACATTTAAAATACTTGAAATTAAACAGAATGTTTTTGAAAATAACAACAAAGAGGCAGATATATTGCGCAATGAATTAAAGGAAAAGAAGACGTTTCTTCTAAATCTTATGTCATCGCCTGGTGCAGGAAAAACAACTACCCTCACAAAAACAATCAATTCTTTAAAAGAGGAACTAAGCATTGGAGTTATGGAGGCAGATATTGATTCGGATGTGGATGCCCATACCATTTCGAAGACAGGGGTAAAAGTAATTCAGTTACATACTGGTGGTATGTGTCATTTGGATGCAGATATGACAAAACAAGGTTTGGAGGCACTTGGAACAGAGGATTTGGATCTTGTTATTTTAGAAAACGTAGGAAATTTAGTATGTCCTGCAGAATTTGATACTGGATCTTCTAAGAATGCAATGATACTTAGCGTGCCTGAAGGGGATGATAAGCCTCTTAAATATCCATTAATGTTTTCAATTGTGGATGTCTTGTTAATTAATAAAATAGATACCTTAGCTTACTTTGATTTTAATCTAGAGGAATGTATAAAGCGAGTGAAAGAAAGAAATCCAAATATAACAATTATCCCAATCTCGGCGAAAACTGGTGAGGGTATTGATGAATTTGCGGATTGGATACGTGAGCAAGTAGATCAGTGGAAAAATTTATAGAAATTGCTAGTAAACAGATACATTATACACGGATTCAATCCTATGAAAACACTAGGGGAAAGGCGTGTTATCCTAAGTGAGTTCAAAGCTTGTTAGGTGTCAAGAACAATTAAAAGTGATTTATAATTTCAAGTAAGAGAGGATAAACCATGATAAAGGAAAAGGTATTAGATCTAGCGAATCATATTAGTAACAAAAAGCGTGGGTCAAAAAATGAAATCAAAGCAAATGACCCAGAATATAGAATTCTTGAGCCAGTTGTATCAGAAGAAATGGCTGAGGTAGCTCTATGTATGGAAATGCGTAAGAAGCTTTCTGCGAAAGACCTTGCATCAAAATGTAATAAATCAGAAGAAGAGATCCATAAATTACTCATGGAGCTTGCTTATGCTGGTGTCTGTTTTGTAAATGAAATCGATGGAGTGGATATGTTTTGGTATGACACCTGGGTTCCAGGAATCATGGAAATGATGGTTAATAATAAAGAGAATGTTGCAAAGTATCCACAAATAGCAGAATCTTTCGAAGCTTATGGAAGAGTAAGAGGTCCAAAAACTGCTGGTAGTTTTCCGGTGGGAGTAGGATTAATGCGTGTTATACCAATTGAGCAAGCAATTTCAGGTGAAACTAGAAGAGCAAGTTATGAAGAAGTATCAAAATATTTAAATGAAAATGATATATTTACAGTATCAGATTGTTCTTGTAGAGCTGCTAGGGAAGCAATGGGGGAAGGATGCGGGCATTTAAAAGAAGATATGTGTATTCAGATGGGGCACGCAGCGGAATACTACATTCGAACTGGTAGAGGTAAGCAGATTACTAGAGAAGAAGCATTTGAGATTATAAAAAGGGCAGAAGAGAACGGTCTGATGCATCAAATACCGAATTTAGATGGTTCTGGTAAGACACATGCAATCTGTAATTGCTGTGGCTGCTCATGCCTTTCTCTTCGAACTGCAAGTATGTTTATCAATGCAGATATGGTTCGTTCCAATTATGTATCTGTGGTTGACAAGGAAAAATGTGTTGCATGTGGTGAATGTGTACAGAATTGTCCGGTAAATGCTTTGCAACTGGGACAAAAGCTATGTTCGTCTACGCCTGTGGTAACGGAGATAATACGAGTGGATACTCCTCGCGATACCGAATGGGGACCAGATAAGTGGAATCCTGATTATCGAACGAATCGTAAGGACGTAGTGGAATCGGGAACGAGCCCATGTAAAACTGCATGCCCAGCTCATATATCGGTTCAGGGATACATAAAATTGGCTTCTATGGGTAAATACAAGGAAGCATTGGAACTTATCAAGCAAGAGAATCCATTTCCAGCAGTATGTGGTCGTATCTGTCCTAGAAAATGTGAATCTGCATGCACAAGGGGAGATATCGATGAACCTGTTGCAATTGATGAGATTAAAAAGTTTATCGCAGAACAAGATCTTAATAAAGAATATAGATACCTACCAAAACAAAAACACCAGTATGGAAAGAAGATTGCAGTCATTGGAGGCGGGCCATCTGGTTTAGCGTGCGCTTATTTCTTAGCTATTGATGGCTATAAGGTAACCGTCTTTGAAAAAGAAGAGGTATTAGGTGGTATGTTAACGCTAGGAATTCCTTCTTATCGTTTAGAAAAAGAGGTAATTCACGCTGAAATCGATATTTTAAAGGAATTAGGCGTTACCTTTAAAACCGGTATTCATGTAGGGAAAGACATTACAATCAACGACTTAAGAAAACAAGGTTTCGAGGCGTTCTATCTGGCAATTGGAGCACAAGGTGGTAGAAAACTTGGAATTGAAGGTGAGGATGCTAGTGGCGTTATAGCTGGTGTAGAATTTTTACGTAATGTGAATCTAAAGAAAGAAGTGGATGTAAAAGGTAATGTTATTGTCATCGGTGGTGGAAATGTTGCTATCGATGTTGCTAGAACAGCTGCGAGACTAAATACTACTTCAGTAAAAATGTTTTGCTTAGAAAGTAGAGAGTCTATGCCTGCACTGGAAGAGGAAGTAGAAGAAGCTCTTCTTGAAGAGATTGAAGTAAATAATTCTTGGGGACCGAAGAGAATACTTATGAAAGATGGTAAGGTTGCAGGTGTAGAATTTATGAAGTGTATCTCTGTTCTAGATGAAACAGGCAAATTTCATCCAAGGTATGATGAGAACAATACGTTAATTGTAGAAGCTGATTATGTGCTTACATCTGTTGGCCAGTCCATTGAGTGGGGAAATCTCTTAGATGAAAGCAAGATGGCTCTTAATCCAAATAAAACAATGCAAGCAGACGCTTTTACCTTACAAACTGGAGAAGCGGATGTATTTGTAGGTGGAGATGCGTTTACTGGACCAAGGTTTGCGATTGATGCAATAGCACAAGGAAAAGAAGCAGCGATATCCATTCACCGATTTGTTCATCCTGGTCAAAGCTTAGTTATTGGCCGTGACAAGAAGGAATATCATTCTATGGATAAGGAAAGCTTGGAATTGGGTGGCTATGATTCTATTCCTAGAGAAAAAGCATCACATCGTCAAATTACTAGGGTAAAAGGTAATTTTAATGATGAAAGAATGACCTTTACTGAAGAACAAATCAAGAATGAAACAAAGCGTTGTCTTGGTTGCGGGGCTACGGTAGTAGATCCGTTCTTATGCGTTGGTTGCGGTCAATGTACAACAAAATGTAAGTTTGATGCAATTACCCTTGTAAGAACTTATGACGGGGAAGGCGTAGCTTACGAAGAATTAAAACCAGTGGTAATTAAGCAAGTGTTGAAGCGAAAAGGTAAAATCGCGGTGAAAAAGGTGAAAAAGGCGTTATCCAAAGGATGATGATTCCGGAGTTGTTTCAATAATTTTGGTATTCTTATTGTATAAGTGGAAGACAAGATAGATTGAGAAGAAGCAAAGATAAAGGATTAAGAAAATATAAAATTAAGAAAATATAAGATAAAGAAAATATAAGATAAAGTCTAAATAAAAAAGCAATGATTTGGTCTTAAGAAAATATAAGATAGAGTCGAAAGAAAAATAACGATTTAGTCTTTGAAAAACAAAGATAAAGAATTGAAGCAATATTAAGATATAACTGAAAGGCAGGTAATAAGAATGCATGAAGTAGGAGTTGTGATGCAAGTAATAGAAACCGTGGAAGAGTATGCGAGGGAACATGATGTAGAACACATTGAGTCCTTAGTACTCCAGATTGGTGAACTATCTTCAATGATACCAAAATATATTGAAGCAGTTTACCCAGCCGCGGCGGATGGTACAATGCTTGAACATACAACTCTAAAGATCGAAATATTACCTGCCAATGCTTTGTGTAAAAAATGTAACAAAGTATTTCGGGTTACTGCACACAATGGCTTATGCCCATTATGTAATACGAACCATTTTGAGATATTAAGTGGTAAGGAATTTTATATTAAAGAAATCCTTTGTTATTAATACATGATTCGACACTTGTGGTATAAGTATTGATGTGAAATATGGAGTTCGTGTGAAAGAAATCAATTTTCGCACGTAAGTTTGTGCTTACGCACCACAAACTTGTTATGCGCAAAAAACGGGCGTAAGAATGGGGATTAAAATGATTATCTTATCTTTTACTGGTAAGATAATCATTTTTAAAATAGATGAAAGAGGTAACTATGAAGAAAAAACTTCTTACTATGATAAAAATAGTGATATGCGTCCTTATGGTTTTGTTCTATCTAACTGGGTGTGATAAACGCGTGTATAAAGATAAAGTAGATAGCGTAATTATCGCTATTTCAAGTGAGCCTACTTCTCTTGATCCATGCATGGGGTGGGGGCATGGTACAACGCCATTAATACAAAGTACACTGGTTGAGTATTTACAAGATATGACGTTTCGTAATGATTTAGCAACAGAGTATGAAATTAGTGAGGATGGTTTAACATGGACATTTCAAATAAGAGAGGATGCTTATTTTACGGATGGGGTTCAAGTAAAGGCCTCGGATGTTGTTTTCACATTTTTAACAGCAAAAGAAAGTCAGTCCTCCTTAGATTTAACCTTTCTTGAAACTGCGGAGAATATAGATGAGACAACAGTCGTATTTCGCTTGAACACGCCAACATCGACGTTCTTACATACCCTAGCTACAACCGGAATTGTCCCAGAGCATGCTTATGATGATAACTATGGAATAAATCCTATTGGATCTGGTCCCTATAAGTTTGTTCAGTGGAATATAGGAGAGCAAATTATTTTAGAAGTAAATGAAAGTTATTATAATGCAACGCCTCGGGTACCAAAGGTAGTCCTATTGTTTATGGAAGAGGATGCCGCTTTTGCAGCAGCAAAATCAGGTCAAGTGGACGTAGCTTTGGTGTCTGCCTCTATAGCGGCTCATAATAATATTCCAGGTTATCAAATAGAAGCAATCTCCACGTTAGATAATCGAGGTTTCACTCTTCCAATGGAAGCGAATGAGGGAAAGCTTACGAAAGAGGGTTACATCATAGGAAACAATGTAACAAGTCAAAAATCAATTCGTAAGGCACTAGCGTATGGCATGGACCGAGAACGTGTTGTAAAAGAAGCTCTTTATGGATACGGCGATCCAGCGTATTCTGAGAATGATGGTATGCCATGGAATAATCCTGAAGTTAAGATAACATACGATCTAGAGCATGCAAAATTGATTTTACAAGAAGATGGTTGGGTGGACGAAGATTTTGATGGAATACTTGAAAAGGATGGAATTAGGGCCGAATTTACTTGTTTATATCCAAGTGGAGATTCTGTTCGGCAAGGAGTTTCATTCGCGGCAGCAGCTATGGCGAAAGAACTTGGTATACATATCACAGTAGAAGGTACCAGTTGGGATAATATTGAAAAAAGAATGTTTTCCAATGCGGTGTTGATGGGATGGGGGTCCTCGAATCCTTATACAAGCTATAGCTTATTTCACAGTAAGAATAAATTAAGAAATGATTATTATAATCCCGAAGGTTTTGACAGCGAAACAGTAGATTCATATCTAGACCTGGCTATGCGCGCAACGAATCCAGAGGAGGCATATCAATTTTGGAAATTAGCTCAATGGGATGGAACGACAGGTACGTCAATGCTAGGTGAGGCACCATTTGTCTGGATTACAAATGTAAAGCATGTCTATTATGTTAGAGATGGCCTAAATATTGGAGAACAACAACTGCATGAGCATGGTGCATCAATGACGTTATTACAGAATTTAAAAGATTGGTGTTGGGAATGATTTTGAGGAAAGAAACTGTATTGGCTTGAATTCATAAATTAAAGCTTAAATACTGTTGAAATGGTAAAATATATGAAATCAATATTTAGAGTACTCTGTTTTCAGACAGTCAAACTTCTTAGCTTAATACTTGGCGTTAGTCTAGTAGCATATCTGCTTGTACGTTTATCACCGATTGATCCTGTACAGCAATTTATGCTAGGTATGGGGAGTGTAAGTGAGAAAAAACGAATTGAACTAGAGGCATATTGGGGAGTAAATGAATCCTTTCTTGGGCAGTACATTCACTGGATAAAGGCAGTCTTAAAAGGGGATTTTGGAATGTCACTGTTATATCGAAGACCCGTGATTGATATTATACGAGAACGTTTTTTAAATTCATTTCTGCTTATGTTTCTATCTTGGATAACTTCTGGTATCGTTGGTTTTATAATCGGATCCATAATGGGGATGTATTCAAATCGATTCTTGGATCGAATTCTTAAGAAGGTTTGTATATTTCTTAGTGCAGTTCCGACGTTTTGGATTGGCTTGTTAAGCCTCTTGGTATTTTCAGTTCATTTAGGATGGTTTCCAATAGGGTTTCGTGCCCCGATTGGAGTGTTAAATGATGAAGTAACGATGTTTCAAAAGCTATATCATATGATATTACCTAGCCTTACTTTAAGCTTTCTTTCTTTTTCTAATATTGCATTGCATACAAGAGAAAAGCTAATTCAAGTTCTAGAAAGTGACTATGTTATTTTCGCTAAAGCAAGAGGAGAATCAAAATGGATGATTTTTAAACGACATGGAATACGAAACATGATATTACCATGGGTTACATTGCAATTTGCATCTTTTTCGGAGGTGTTTGGTGGTTCGGTGCTCATTGAGAATGTGTTTTCATATCCAGGATTGGGGCAAGCAGTAGCAGCTGCCGGTCTAAATTCCGATGTGCCTTTGTTACTTGGAATAACTGTTATTAGTTCTGGCTTTGTTTTTATTGGGAATTTTATTGCAGATCATTTATATGGATTTATAGATCCAAAGTTTAGAGAGGATAATTCATATGAATAAGACAAGAGCAGAACAATCAAATCTACATGAACCCCTTACAAACCATCGAAAGAAAGTAATCATTGTTAATTGTATCGTCACTATCTTTTTGATAGCAATTTATCTGGGGGGGCTTTTTATTCACGAGGATAAATTAGCCCCAAAATTTTCCCATGTCAATTTAAAACCATCGTTGCTACATCTATTTGGTACGGATTGGTTGGGAAGAGATATTTTTTTTCGAACGATGAAAGGCTTAAGCACTAGTATAACAATTGGAGTAATCGCTGCTGGAATAAGTGCGATACTTGCAACGATACTTGGAACAGTATCAGCAATTGGGTCGAAAACCGTATTGAGTGCAATTAATTGGCTTATTAATTTAGTCATGGGGATTCCTCATATGATCTTTTTAATTTTAATTTCATTTGCATGTGGTAGAGGCATGAAGGGAATAATGCTTGGCATTATTTTAACACATTGGACAAATCTAGCTAGAGTGATACAAGCTGAAATTTTGCAAATACGTTCGATGCACTATATAAGCGTTGCTAAAAAACTAGGACGTAGTAAGCTGTGGATTTTAAAGAAACACTTTTTGCCACAGATAGTACCACAATTTATCGTTGGATTGATACTGACATTTCCACATGCGATTATACATGAAGCATCGATTTCGTTTCTTGGATATGGATTATCACCAGAGCAAGCCTCCGTTGGAATAATACTTTCAGAAAGCATGAGGTACCTATCCTCAGGAATGTGGTGGTTAGCTGTATTTCCAGGGTTAACGTTAGTTTGTATTGTCTTATTGTTTGATAAACTAGGTGAGAATTTTATGAAGTTAAAGCGATAATATCCGAAGAGTTAAAGGAGTTTAGATGGAGTATAAGAGTGAAATACTGAATTATAAAGATGAAACCTTACTTCGTGTAGAAGGATTGTCGGTAGCGTTTAAACAAACATATAGGGGATTGAAGCGTTTGGATACTAACGTTATTTCTGATCTGACGTTTCAAGTAAATGCAGGAGAGATTGTTGCGATTGTTGGACAGAGTGGATCTGGCAAAAGTGTGCTTGCACATGCTATTTTAGATATACTTCCAAACAATGCTCTCGTAAAGGGAAAAATTATATATAAGAATGAAACTCTTAACAAGAAGAAATTAAAAGAACTAAGGGGAAATGAAATAGTTTTAGTTCCGCAATCGGTTACATATTTAGATCCACTTATGAAAATTGAAAAACAAATCATTGGATGCGAGAACATAAAGGTAAGAAAAGATAAATTGCAAATAGTAAGTAAACGATTAGAATTAAGTGATAAAATGATGAAACAATATCCACATCAATTGTCGGGTGGAATGGCACGTCGTGTATTAGCAGCCACAGCAATGATTGCAGATGCATCCCTTATTATCGCAGATGAACCAACGCCAGGTATGAGTGTTGAACAAGCATTGGAATCATTAAGTATTTTCAAAGAATTTGCTAGTAAGGGAAAAGGAGTTTTGTTAATTACCCATGATTTAGAATTAGCATGCCAATTTGCCAATAAAATAGCCGTTTTCTACGAAGGGATGATTCTTGAAATTACAACATCTATGTATTTTAGAGAAGGTGTTCAGCAACTATTACATCCATATAGCAAGGCTCTTTTTCAAGCGTTACCACAACATGAGTTTAACCAAGCATTTGATGTGGCGAACTTACAACATATCAGTGAGGTAGGATGTACCTTTTGTGGTGTGTGTAACCAAAAAACCAATCGGTGTAAAATTGAAAAACCAATGCTAAAAGAGGTTTGTAGTGGATTTGTGAGGTGTTTTTATGGGGATTGAAGCAAAGAATGTCTGCTTTCGTTATAAACGTAGTGATTCTATGGTTTTAGAGAATGTAAACCTAAAAATTTCAGAAGGTGAGATGGTTGCTCTGATTGGACCAAGTGGCTATGGAAAAAGCACCTTGGCGAAAATATTGTCTGGGTATGAGAAACCACAGTCTGGAGAAGTAATTCTAGGTGATAATGCATTGCCACAATGTGGGGTTTCACCAGTGCAACTCATTTATCAACATCCGGAAAAAGCAATCAATCCATATTTTAAAATGAAAGATGTGCTGGATGAGGCAAGGCAGTATGATAGTGATTTGATGAATCGGTTGGGGATAAAAGATCAATGGTTGGACCGTTATCCTTATGAATTATCTGGTGGTGAATTGCAACGATTATGCATAGCTCGTAGCCTGATTCCTACTACAAAGTATCTAATTGCAGACGAAATTAGTGCAATGTTAGATGCCATATCCAGTGTAGGGGTATGGGAAGTTATACGAAATGAATGTAAAAAAAGAAATATATCATTGCTGATGATAACACATAATATAGCTTTAGCAAGGCGGATATGCAACCATGTGGTCGACATTCGAGAAATAAATTCGTTTGGGAATAAATGAATATAACAATTATCGTGAAGAGGAAGATAGGGAATAGATCTACGTAAGTTCTAAGAATTATCAAAACTAATATTATATTGAAATACTCAGCTAAGAACTAAAACTTATATTATATTGAAACACTCAGCAAAGAAAAAAAACTAATATTATATTAAAATGTTCAGCTAAAAAAATCTAATTTTATAAGGAAAATAACAGTAATTTATAAATGATTTGAAAAGGACTTGACAAAAGAGTAATAACTCACTATAATGATTTTAAACAATTCAATTGAACACAATTAAAGTTTTAAAAGCAATCCCGACAACAATATTAATGATAAATACAAGTATATGTCTAATATTTTATAAATGTGGTAAGCATATACTTCTCTGAGAAAGTGAGGAATTACTATGGTGAAAGTTTTAAAAGATGACGTTTTTAATGAAGAAGTATTAAATAAAAAAGGTATTGTATTAGTAGATGTTTTTGCAACTTGGTGTGGACCATGTAAGATGTTATCCCCAATTGTAGACAACCTAGCAGAAGAAGTAACTGATATTGATGTAGCAAAAATCGATGTTGATGAAAATAATGAAGTTGCTCAAAAGTATGGGGTAATGTCCGTTCCAACTTTACTTCTTTTCAAAGATGGTGAATTGATGGATAAATCCGTTGGATTCCAATCCAAAGAACAAATACTTGATATGATTGCTAAAGTTCGATAAAGATATATTTTGGTAAAGATAAATTCTGATAAAGGAATTTCAATTAATATAAATTGTTTCTTAAATTAATTTTATTTTCGCACTCAAAACACTGATACAAGTATGAAACAGGTTATATATTCTATAAAGATAACCTGTTTCATACTGTATACAATGTTTTTTTCATTTTCTCCTTCTATAATAAATGACCTGATAGAATAAAATCTTATCCAAATGGTTCTACTTAGTAAATTGCTAAATTGGAATTGTTTCTCAATAGTTACCGTTAAAAATTTTTCTTCATATATGCATAAAATTCTTTGTGTAAACGTCTCATCTCTTCAGGTGCTTTCATAGAGTGCTTGTACATAAACTTTTCTCCAAAATTGCTTTTATAAACCAGTTTCAATCCGAAAGAAAGAATTGGTTGAGGACACATCATAAGTAAATTAAACTTATAAGGTGATAGGATGTGATGCTTTGACAGCTTCTTGAAATTTGATTTCATTCTCCTTGATGTTTTATTCATAATACTATTATCTTTATAAACATCAGCAGGTGAGCTACTCATATAATATGCATCAGCAATAGGAACTACCATTCCTAAATGAGATATTTGCCAAATTGGTGATAATAGTGCAGGTGATTTGTAGTATAAAGTAAAAACATTCCGCTTGGGGGCGTAATAAAAAAGTGGCCCTGTTATAAAAATCTTAGTGTATTTATATGAATACAGAGTTATACTTTGTAGTTGAGGAATGGATTTTCGAAATAAGGTAAAAGAGCGTTTAGGAGGATATAAAAATGACTTTGAGACAAATAAGATATGCGATTACAATAGCAAATACATGTTCTATGAATGAGGCCGCAAAACAATTATTTATTTCACAACCAAGCCTCACCAGTGCAATTAAGGAATTGGAAGAAGAAATACATATGGCTATATTTAAAAGGAACACGAAGGGGGTTACGCTAACCGCGGAAGGAGAAGAATTTTTAGGATATGCTAGACAGATACTAGGTCAGGTGGAATTATTAGAGACAAAGTATATAAATAAAAATAGAAAGCAAAAATTTGGCGTATCTACACAGCACTATTCCTTTGCGGTAAAGGCATTTGTTGAAATGACAAAAGGTTTTGATATGAATGACTATGAATTCGCAATTCGTGAGACAAAAACGTTTGATGTTTTAAATGATGTACAATCGAGTAGAAGTGAAATAGGTATTTTATTTATTAATGATTTTAACGAAAAAATTATAATGAAATTGTTAAAAGATAAGAATTTAAAATTTAAAAAGCTGATAACCTGCAGCGCTTATGTATATTTGTGGAAAGGACATCCTTTGGCAGAAAAAGAAATAATATCAATGGAGGACTTACAGGAATTCCCGTGTATGTCTTTTGAACAAGGAGATAATAACTCATTTTATTTCGCGGAAGAAATCCTTAGCACTTATGATTATAAAAAGACGATTAAGGTAAATGATAGAGCAACGATGTTAAATCTTATGGTTGGATTGAATGGATATACCTTATGCTCGGGAATCATTTGTGAAGAGTTAAATGGAGGAGATTATAGAGCGATACCACTTGATACAGAAGAGGTAATGGATATTGGTTATGTGACCTTAAAAGATACGATTTTAAGTGACATTGGGAAAAAATACATCGAAGAGTTGGGCAAATATATAAGCTCTTTGTAATAGATTTTAGTTATAACTGATAATAGATTTTGAGTATTTTACATATAAGCAAGTAATGAGTATACTAAAAAACATATTAAATCGATATGAAAGCTTTATGAATGCTATGCGTTACTAATAGCGAAATGAGAAAATAGGGAATTATTTGAATTTCTCATTAATTATTTTACTTACTTGCTGTATATTATGGACTGGAAATATAACCAGATAAAAATTAATAGCTACTAGTATAAGTGAGTACATAATTAGATGTACTCACTTTTTGATTTTTTATCCAGTCAAAAGCCCTGTCTACTTTATGAAAATGGAAAGTTGCGCAAAGCAAAAAGACTTCTGTATCGATTTCCATGGATAAGATGCTCTTTTGTGTTATGCAAATCGACGATAGAATTTTATAAAAAGGATTTTGGCACCTATTTAATTAGAAATAAACGCATAAATGTATCGACCGATGAAAGAGCATATTTGGATTGAACGAAGTATAAGAATTAAATTAAATTTTAGAGGCAAATGAAATAAAGGAGAAAGTTTATGATTGAATTAAGGAATGTCAACAAAACATTTCAATCAGAAGGTGTAACCGTTGAGGCGGTAAGGGATGTAAATCTAAGTATTAAAGAGGGTGAAGTATTTGGAATCATCGGATACAGTGGGGCAGGAAAGAGTACTTTAGTGCGATGTATCAATTTATTGGAACGTCCTTCCTCCGGCCAAGTGTTTGTTGATAAGGTAGAACTAACATCCCTTAATGATAAAGAACTTAGAAAAGCTAGAAATGGTATAGGAATGATTTTTCAGCAGTTTAACCTTTTTTCCTCAAGAACTGTTTATCAGAATATCGAATATCCATTAAAACATAGCAAACTTACAAAAGCTGAAAAAAAGAAGCGAGTTGAGGAATTGTTAACACTAGTAGAGTTGGAAAGCAAAGCCAATGTCTATCCGTCCCAGCTAAGTGGAGGGCAAAAGCAAAGAGTAGCAATTGCAAGGGCTCTTGCCAATAATCCTAAAATTTTATTGTGCGATGAGGCGACAAGTGCATTAGATCCTCAGACAACTCTATCAATTTTAAAGCTTTTAAAACAATTGAATACTAAGCTTGGGATAACAATTATTATGATTACTCATGAAATGCAGGTAATTAAGGAAATTTGTGATAAGGTTGCTGTTATGGAAAATGGTAAGGTTGTGGAATGTGGTGATGTTTTTTCAGTCTTTGCTTCACCAAAGGAAACAATAACAAAGGACTTTATTGACACTACTTCAAACTTATCAAAAATTTTCAGTCTGATTGATGAGAAAGCGGATATTACAAATATTAAGACCGGACAATGTATTGTGAAGTTAAAATATCTGGTTCGAAGTTCTTCCGAACCTTTAATTTCAGCAATTTCAAGGCAATTTAATATTGATGCAAATATTATTTTTAGCAATATAGAATTATTAGATTCAGAACCATTGGGTGGTTTGGTATCTATTTTAAGCGGTGAAGCAAAAGATATTGAAGCAGCACTGGAATATTTAAAAAGTAAGAACGTTGGAGTGGAGGTGATCTTAGATGCAAGAATTGCTTAATCAATATTTTCCCAATGTAATGTCCAAACTTCCAGATTTTTATCTAAGTATCCAAGAGACTATCGTAATGGTCCTTTGGTCGGGTGTGATTGCACTCATTATCGGAGCTATTTTAGGTATTTTATTAGTTGTAACCAAAGAAGGCGGATTGATGGAAAGTAAAGCAGTGTTCCATATCTTTGATAAAATAATTAATCTATTTCGTTCGATACCTTTCATTATTTTACTTACAGGCGTTATGCCGGTTTCAAGATTAATCATGGGTACAGCCATCGGAGTGGAAGGTGCAATCGTTCCATTAATCTTTGGAACAGTTCCATTTTTTGCAAGACAAATGGAAAGTGCACTATCTGAGGTTTCACCAGGACTTGTAGAGGCTGCACAATCAATCGGTAACAGCAAAATTGAAATTATCATAAATGTTTACTTAAAGGAAAGTATACCTCAGATTTCTAGAGCGGTTTCTATTACAATGATCAGTTTGATTGGTCTTACTGCTATGGCAGGGGTTGTAGGAGCCGGAGGATTAGGAGATTTCGCTGTTCGTTATGGTCATGACAGAAATCAGACAGATGTTACATATGCAACAATCATCGTATTGGTAATCATGGTTAGTTTGATTCAACTAATTGGTAATTATATAGCAAGAAAAAATACACACTAATAATCGACAAAAGGAGGACGATCAAATGAGTTTAGATACTAGAAAAATTATTATTATTGGAGCTGGACATGTGGGTTCACACGCTGGATATGCACTCGCTTCACAAGGAATTGTAGATGAAATTGTTTACATTGATACAGATGTGAAAAAAGCACAAGCACAAGCCCTTGATATCTATGATGCAACCCTTTATTTACAAAGGCATGTATCGGTAAAGGCTGGAGATTATTCAGATGCCAAAGATGCAGATTTAATTGTTGTTGCCGCCGGACCGCTACCTGATATCAGCAAAGGCCAGACGCGAATGGACACATTGAAACAGACAATTACAATCATCAAAGATGTAGTAAAAGGAATCAAGGAATCCGGTTTTTCTGGAATCATATTAAATATATCCAATCCAGCAGATGTGGTAACTCACTACATACAGCATGAATTAAATTATGCTCCAGAAAGAATTATTTCAACAAGCACAACGCTAGATTCAGCAAGACTTCGACGTGCAATTGCAGATGAAATTAACATTGACCAGAAATCAATCTATGCTTATGCATTGGGAGAGCATGGTGAAAGCCAGATGGTGCCATGGTCTACCGTTACTATTGCTGGAAAGCCAATTTATGAATTAATGAAAGAAAAGCCGGAAACTTACGGAAAACTTGATTTGGCAGCAATCGCTGCAGAAGGAAAAGCGGGTGGATGGCATATCTTAGCAGGTAAAGGTTCGACAGAATTTGGTATTGGAGCAGCAATTGCTGAGGTTTCAAGAGCAATCCTTGGAAATGAAAGAAGAGTTTTACCAGTCTCTGTTCTTCTAAACGGTGAATATGGCCAGCATGATGTTTATGCAAGTGTTCCAGCGGTCCTTGGTATTCATGGGGTGGAGGAGATTATTGAATTGCATCTTACGCATGAAGAAGAAAAATTATTTAATGATTCCTGTAATACGATGAAGGAAAACTATGAGTTAGCATTATCTTTTTAATTAAAATGGCCTTAAGAAATAGCACTAGTTTGATGAGTGCGACATAAGAAGATATGTTTTATAGGAGTTTTGGATATTGCCAATAAGACTATAAAATCTTAATAAATCAAGTCATAAAACATAAAATAAAATTTTGGAGGAGAAATTTATGAAATTAAAAAAATCTATCGCAATTGCTTTATCATTGTCATTATTAATCACGGGTTTGACCGCGTGTGGGAAAAAAGCAGATAATACTGCAGGAGATAATGTTACTGCAAAAGACAATGTAACGCTTACTCTAGGAGTTGTTGGCTCTGTGTATGAAGAAATTTGGGCACCTGCTAAGGAACAATTGGCCAAAGAAGGAATTGATCTTAAGATTCAGCAGTTTTCTGATTATGTAACACCAAACAATGCACTTGCCAATGGTGAGATTGACTTAAATTCATTTCAGCATCAAATTTATCTAGACACAGAAATCGAAAATAATGATTATAAAATTCAGTCCATTGGTTATTCCTTTATCATTCCTTTAAATCTTTATTCAAACAAGGTGAAGTCATTGAGTGAAATTAAAGATGGTGATACGATAGCAATTCCAAATGACTTAACAAATGGTGGTCGTGCTTTAAAAGTGTTAGAAGCAGCAAATTTAATCAAATTAAAAGACGATGCGGCGTTTAGCCCAACAATTGATGATATTGAAACTTATAATGTCAAGATTGAAATCAAAGAACTTGCAGCTAATACAATCCCATCAACACTTCAAGATGTAACAGCGGGGATTATAAACGGAAATTATGCACTTGATTTTGGACTAAAGACAGAAGAAGCTATCTTTGCAGATACAAGTTTAACAGAAGAAAAATATTGGAATTTGATTGCAGCGAAAAGTGCTGATCTTGAGGATGCATCAAAAGTCGAGCTATTTAAAAAAGTTATTAATGCATTTCAGTCAACAGAAACAGAAAAAGTATTTAATGATCAATTCGGAGGATACTTCATTAAAGTGGGCTGGGATCAAGATTTAATCACAAAATAATTTGAATAGCTTAATACTGAAAAGTTTAAGTTTAAGTAGCTAAATTTAAATAGTTTTAACAGAGTGGAGGAATACATAATGGAGAATATATGTGAACTTTTTGATATTATACAAGACAAAAATCGTATAATAACAGAGCATATTGATGAAAAATATCTCAGTGATTCATTAGGTAGGCTAAAAGGAACTGCGTCTGCGGTAGTTTTTCCAATCTCCACGGAAGAAGTAAGCGAAATTATGAAATGGGCTTACGAAAGAGAAGTTTCTGTTACTCCAAGGGGGGCAGGAACCAATTTGGTTGGTTCCACTGTCCCAGATCATGGAGGAATTGTTCTTGATTTGACCCGCATGAATCGCATACTTGAACTTGATTACGAGACATTCACTGCAACGGTTGAGTCTGGCGTTATTTTACAGGATTTTCAGCGATATGTTGAAGAACAAGGATTGTTCTATCCGCCAGACCCAGGTGAAAAGTTGGCTACAATCGGTGGGAACATTAGTACGAATGCCGGAGGAATGAGAGCAGTAAAATATGGTGTAACTAGAGATTACGTCATGGGAATTGAGGCAGTGCTTCCAGATGGTAGTATTATTAAAGTGGGAAGTAAGAATATAAAAGATAGTTCCGGGCTCTCCCTTAAAAATCTGATGATTGGTTCCGAAGGAACACTTGCTGTTATTACAAAATGTATCCTAAAACTGATTCCAAAGCCTGAGATATCCGTTAGCGCGGTAGTTCCGTTTAGTAGCTTAAATAGTGGAATTGAGTGTGTACTTGATATTATTAAGGAAAGTTTAAATCCTACAGCGATTGAATTTGTGGAAAAAAAGGTAATTAAGCTTGGAGAGGATTTTCTGCAGATTCAATTTCCTTATCCTGAGGCAATGGCTTACATTATTCTTACTTTTGACGGAAGAAAAGAGGAAGTTGAGTCAAACATACATCGGGTAAAAGATGTTGTACTTAAAAAACAAGCACTTGATTTCATTGTTTTAAATGAAAAAAAATTATTGGAAGATGTATGGAAGTTAAGAGGTGCACTGGTAAAAGCTGTGGAGGCAGAATCGGAGCAAGAGCCTGTTGATATCGTTGTTCCGATTAATAAGACGGCTGAATTTATTGAATTTGTAAATGAGCTAGAGAAAGACTCTGGAATGCAGATGGTAAGTTTTGGTCACGCAGGTGATGGAAATGTTCATCTTTGCGTAATCCGTGGTAATCGAACACAGGAAGAATGGGAAGAAGAAAAAAATAAAAATCTCAGTGCTATTTACCAGAAAGCCTATAAACTAGGAGGTCTTACCTCTGGAGAACATGGAATAGGGTTATCGAAAAAGAAATATTTTTTAAAAGAGACAGATACTTTGAATATACAACTTATGAGAGGTATAAAAGAAGTATTTGATACGAAGAAGATTTTAAACAGTCATAAAAGCTACAACTTATAAAAATTATAATGATGTAATACTATAATAGCTACAGCTTATAAAAATTATAATGATGTAATACTATAAAAGATACAACTTAAAAGATTTATGATGCATGTAATATTTATAAAAGCTACAACTTATAAGATTTATGATGCATGTAATTTATAAAGTTACAGCTTATAAGCTTTATAATACATGTAAGCTTATAAAAACCAATATGCTACACCTTGCGATAAAATGTTGTTAAGGTGTAAGGTAAAATAAACGAAAGCTATCAAGTACTTGATATTTACGAAAGGGGTTAAAATGAAAGCTTTAAGCAATAGAACAGCTAATTTTACAGACTCTGTTATCAGAAGAATGACACGCATATCCAATGAATATGGCGCAATAAATTTGTCCCAAGGATTTCCTGATTTTGATCCACCAAAAGCTATCACAGACAGATTAGCTGAAATAGCAGCTAAGGGTCCTCATCAGTATGCAATCACATGGGGAGCTCAAAATTTCAGGGAAGCATTAGCGAAAAAGCATGAACATTTTTCAAATATGAGTGTGGATCCTAATTCAGAAATCGTTGTTACTTGTGGTAGCACGGAAGCGATGATGGCGGCGATGATGTCTGTTACAAACCCTGGGGATAAAGTTATAGTATTTTCACCATTTTATGAAAATTATGGTGCGGATACGATTCTTTCAGGAGCGGAACCAATTTATGTTCCACTAAATCCACCTGATTTTAGTTTTGATGCGAATGTTTTAGAGGAAGCATTTAAAAAAAATGCAAAAGCTTTGGTTCTTTGTAATCCATCCAATCCATGCGGTAAGGTTTTTACAAGAGAAGAATTACAAATCATTGCAGATCTTGCAATAAAGTATGATACATATGTCATTACCGACGAAGTATATGAACACATTATTTATGAACCATATAAACATACCTATTTATCAACTCTACCAGGAATGAGGGAACGTACCATTGTATGTAGTTCGTTATCTAAGACGTATTCTATTACAGGTTGGAGACTTGGCTATGTAATTGCGTCCCCTGAAATCATTGAACGAGTGAAAAAGGTTCATGATTTCCTTACAGTTGGGGCAGCAGCACCACTTATGGAAGCGGCAGTGGTTGGACTGTTGTTTGAGGATGACTACTATCAAGAGTTAAAGAATCACTATACTCACATGAAAAATGTTTTCATTCATGGATTAAAGGATATCGGGCTTCGTTTTACAGAACCTCAGGGTGCTTATTATGTATTAGTGGATATTAGTGATTTTGGATATCAAAGTGATATAAAATTCTGTGAGGATTTGGCAAGAAAAGTTGGTGTCGGTGCAGTACCTGGATCAAGCTTTTTTAAAGAAGATGTAAATCATCTCATCCGTTTTCATTTTGCCAAAAAGGATGAGACGCTTCTAAAAGCACTTGATAATCTTTCTGATATCAAACGGATTATGAAGTAAGATATAGAAACAATAAAGTAAGATATAGAAACAATGAAGTAAGATTTATTTATAATGAGGTAAGATATTAAAATAATGTAAGATACAAAAAATAAGGAACACTTATTTAAGTATTATAATCTGAACATAAAGTGAACCGTTCACTGTCAAATTGACAGGTAGCGGTTCATTTTTTAATATATCATTGAAAATAGATTGATACTTTAAAGTACAATATCAAACATACATAAAAAAAGCTGCATATTGTGATTCTTCATCGACAATACAACAGCTTCGTTTTTTCGCACTATATTAAGGTAGCTTATCGCATTATTTGTTAATAGTTGTTTCATTTTCTTTTAAGGCACTATAAAAAGCACAAAATCCACCAAAAATAATCCCAGTGATAGGAAAGATGATCCAGTTAATTTGCCATAGGTTCTTTACAATGCCAGTATATAAAAAGATTGCGACGGCAAGTGGCCAAACAATACTAGCAACAGCACCAATTAACTTACCTTGCTTTTGTGCTTGAGGTGTGTAGTCTTCGACTTTTAAAAGCATTTCATAGGACTCATAAGGAGATTGAGCTATGACTAGAATCCCAACACCAAGAGCGACTTGTAGTAGCAATAAACATACTCCATAAGTGGATCCACTATCACTAATCATAGAACCTATGAAGATGTAAAGGGGTGAGAGAATAAACAAACCAACGCTAAGGATAATACTAATTGATTTTTTAGGAAGCATATGTTCGTACTCCGTTTTAAGCATAATATCGCTAGTATGGTCTAACTTGAAAGCTCCATTTGCTATAAATTTATACTTCTCTTCTTTCATGCCAGCATAGATGAACAAGCTAACTGCAATTATAATCAGTATAAACAAAGGTAAGATAGGGACGATATCTTTCACTTCGTTTTTAGCACCAAGTAGAAGATGACCTGTATCTATATACTCATTCATAAAGATAAGTAACGATACTCCGAATAATATCATTGCTACTCCAATTGATATAAATTTTGCAACATACTTTTTAATGCCAATATAATCATGTGATTCATCTATCGTTAGCACTCTACTAGAATCTTTCGCAGAATCTTTTGACTTTGAAATACCCATTTCAAGTAATAATTCATCTATATTACCAAATTCTGCAATAACAATACCAACGGCTTCGTTTTCTGATTTTCCATTGGCTTTTAGTTCAAGATACTTATCTTCCATATTGACAAGTAAATCGGACTTTAGACGCTTGAGTTCCTCTGTGTTTGGAAGGGAACGAAACAAATTGTCTAAATAGGTTTTAATCGTATCCATTCTATAAATCCTCCTTAATAAAATGATTAATGACTTCTTTTGTAAGTCTCCATTCTTCACATTTTTCTTTGTAATAAGAAATTCCTAAATCGGTAATTTGATAATAAGTTCTTCTTTTACCTTGCGTTTCATCTCCGTAGTATGACTTAATAAACCCATTCTTTTCTAGTCTTGTAAACGCAGAATATAGCGTTGTTTCCTTCATAATGTATTGTTCATTCGTGATATTACGTATATTTTTTGAGATTTCATATCCATAGGAATCGTTTTCTAGAAGTAAATATAATATTATCGTATCGTTATATCCACGTATAATATCGCTGCTTATCAAAATATTTTTTTCCTTTCTGTAAAATTACTACGATTATCGTACTTCATCTGTCGTAGTAAAAGTATATCACAATTACTACGACAGGTAAAGTACTTTTTTATGATTTTGATTAAAATCTAATTAGAAGCTATCTATTATTGCTTGCATCTGAAATTTTATACTTGAAAGTTAGGTACCATATTCTTATATGGAGGTTATTATCTTTAATGAAAGATAATCTCATATATAAAATTAATACAAAATTATCCAAAAAGTGGTATAATAATTAGAAAGCGTTAAGACTATAAATGGATAATTGTTTAATATTGCGTGTTACAGATGAATTATATTATCGGGGGTAAATATGAGTAAAATTTCAGAAATTGTTGAGAACAAAAAATACTATGATGGCATTACGCTAGCAGAACGTATGAAAGAATGTCATACATCTGCAATCAGCATAGCAATAATTGAAAACTTTGAAATATGTGAGACATATACTCACGGAGTAAAGCGTAGGGGAGCAAAAGAGAAGGTTACGACAGATACGCTTTTTCAAGCGGGTTCAATAAGTAAGCCTGTATTTGCTGTTGCCGTCATGCGTTTAATCGAACGTGGAATACTTAATTTAGATACCGATATATCTGAATATCTTGTTGGTTATAACGTGCCTACATACGATAATCAAAAACATAAAATTACTTTGAGGCAGATATTAAGCCATCACGCCGGTTTGAATCTTCATGGCTTTGCTGGTTATCAGCAAGGACAAAAAATACCTACGGTTGAACAAATATTAAACGGAGCATTTCCCACAAACCATTTAAAATTAAAGTTAATGAAAGACCCTGAAACTGGATATCAATATTCGGGCGGTGGATATGTTCTTGCTCAAAAAATCGTTACAGATGTTTGTAAACTTAATTTTTGTGAATTGATGAACGATTTGGTTATTGCACCATTATTTATGACTCACAGCACGTATTTGCAACCGCTACAGAAAGATAAATCAAGTGATATTGCTTTTGGCTATAATCAGTATAACTTACAGTTACCAGGGGGATATAATATAATGCCAGAATTATCGGCGGCAGGTCTATGGACTACGCCATCAGACCTTGCGCGATTTGGCATAGAAATAATGAAAGTATTAAAAGGAGAAAGTACATTCCTTGAAAAAAAGACGGCTGAGTTAATGACAACAAAAGCATATGAAAACTCACCATATGGGGTAGGTTTTGCCGTAAATCAAAATAAAAAAGGATTAACATTTGGACATGGTGGATCAAATTTTGGTTATCATTCTAATATGATTTTTTGCCCTGAGGATGGTTCAGGAATTGTAGTAATGCAAAATTCAGATATTGGGAGAATAATCCGTGATGAAGTCACGAAAGCTTTTAAAGAGATATATAATTGGTGATGTAGCATCCATAATAAGTATAATTAGAAGTAATTAATCGCAAAGTTTTTTAAAAGGGATTTAAAGGGTGTATTTTAATTCACCCTTTAAATTTTCATATTATTACATCATAGCATTAATAAATAGTATTAATACATAGCCAAATTTTCAAATAACTACACAAATAATTGTATTTTACTGGAAATTACATGTTGATAATTGGAAATAAATATACTATCATTAATTTATGGGAATTATATAATGTAGGAATTAGAACTAACGGGCACCTAAAAAAAACATCATGAAATTCCGATTAAAAAACATCATGAAATTATGATTAAAATACATTTAATTGATGAAAAATCTATAAAACTAATTATTGATTCTATTTCTGAGTTTTTTATTTTTGATGAGGAGGTGCGGTTTTGGAAGTGATGTATGCTTTTGTTAACGATTCGGGTAATTATGGTTTCAAATTTGATCAATATGGAATCTCTACACATTTCATTGTTACGGCTCTTCTAGTAAATGAAACTAAAATAAATGCACTAAGCGACGAAATAGACGCAGTGTACAGAAAGTATTTTCAAACTGATGAAATAGAATTTTCATCGATAGATTTAAATCATAAAAGAAGACTTGAGATACTAGATGAGTTAATGAAGTGTGAGTTTCAAATATTTTCTGTAGTAGTGGATAAACAAATGTTACTTAAGGATAACGGACTTATGTCGAAAGAGTCATTTTATAAGTTTATAAATAATTTGGTACATAAAGAATTGCGAAATGCCTTTAAAAAATTAGTTGTATGTGCGGATGAAACTAGTAGAAATGACTATATAAAAAGCTTTTGCGATTACGTAAGAGATAACGAGGATATACCGGATTTATTCGGTGAAAGAGAGTTCTACTTTGAAAATACCATGAATCAACCGCTTATTTGGTTTGCTGAATTTATAAGCGAGACATTATCTTTTATGTATGAAGAAGATAAAAAAACAGATGCACCCAATTACTTAAAAAGATTAGATAAAAAGCTAATACGGATTGAACATTTTCCTAAAGTTATAACGAAATATGTGATAGAAAATAGTAATGTTTCAGAGGAGAAAAATAATGAAATATTAACTGTATGTTTGCGACATGTACAAGCATTTTTAAATAAATATGAGAAGTCAACAGAGGAAGAGCGTGTACATCAAGTTATTGTATTAAAATATCTATGCTTTCGTTTTTTACATCATGAGACAAGAAAATATATACCTACAAGAGAGCTCATTAATAATCTTAAGTATCGGACTGGAAAAGTTGTTAGTATGCATTATTTCCGTACTCGTATTATTGCAAAGTTAAGAGATGAAGGTGTTATCATAGCGAGTTCCTCAAAAGGTTATAAAATACCATCAAAAGTTGACGAGTTATATGACTTTATCAATCACGGTACAACGATTATATTGCCTTTGTTGGATCGATTAAAGAAGTGTCGAGATAATATTAAAATTGGAACGGATGGAAAATTGGATTTGTTTGATAATTCAGAATACAAAACTCTTAAGGGATTTTTTGATATTTAAGTATAGTTTCTGCAGTACAAATATAATCATTTCATGATATGCACATATAATTTGTTAAAACGGCTCGGAGGTATACTATGGATTTTAGATACTCAAAAGAGATATTACATCAATTGTTAGGGGAGGAATATGAAAACTATATTAAAAGAAGATCGATTTGATATTGTGTCAAAGGAAAATAAAGAATTTATTCTAGCTTTTAATGATGAGATAACAAAACTTGGTTATGATTTTGGTGGCAATATAGGTAGTGGATTCTGTTGGGGAACATATATGGTTATCTATTCAAAAACAGGTGTTAAGAACAAACAGGTTGCAGCAAGAATATATATAAGGGAAAATAGCATTGTACTTCGACTTTTCTTAAATCAAATTGATAAACATCGCGAATATATTGAAAAATCAAAAGATTTTATTAAAGATGTTTTTACAAATGATTTCGGTAGATGTAAGCATTGTCGCGATGAAAAACAGGAAAATTGTAAATTCAGAAAGTCATATCATCTGGATGATGAGTTGATTGAAAAATGCAACGGTGTAACTTTTGAATTTAGGGAACCAAATTTAAATAAATTGCCAGATTATATTAATTTGTTAAAAGAGTTTTTTCCTTTAAGGAGAAAACGTGCAACAACTTAAGATGAAGTTAAAATGGGGGAGTACAAGTGTATGAGTATTGAGTTTAAAAAAGTGAGTGATTTTAATCGTGGAATATTCATTAATATATTGAAAGATGCCTATTCATTTGATTGCAATTATGAACAAGCATGTAAAGTCAAATGGCAGGAAAATGAAGACTTCTTTTTTGATAATTTAGATATTGCAGACAAATATTGCTTTATTACAACGCTAAATGGTGAAGCAATCGGATTTGTTGCATGGGATCCAAGAAATATGCCTGAGTATGCGGAAATCGGGGATAATTGCATTGTTTCTAAACACAAGGGCAATGGATATGGTAAATTACAGCTTCAAGAAGCAATTAAGAGAATCCTTCTGAAAGATGTAAAAAAAATAATTGTAACCACAAACAATGACCTCATCCCTGCTCAGCGGATGTATGAAAGTGTTGGATTTACAATGTTTCAAAGGTGGAGTGGCCAAAATGTAGAACATATAGATTATGTATATCTTCCATAGTTGTATATGAAGATTAAAAGCATTAAATGATTTCATAAAATGAGATTTTAATCACTGTATAAATTGGCTGAATAAATCGTATACAATGGAAAGGCAATGGTTACATAATGGATGATTTAATACTAGTAAAACCGAGTAAAACAATGGAAGATGAGATAAAGCAGTACTGTCAAGAATATTTCGACTATGGAGAAACACGTATTAACGGTAGCTGTGGAATCACACATTATAAAGAATTTGATGAGTGGTTAAAATTAGTGTGTTCAATTGAGAGTGATACATTTACGAGAGAAGATGTCCACGCATCTACATATTTTTCTATGAGAAAAAGTGATAAGAAAATTATTGGAACTATACAGCTTCGACATTCCTTATCAGATAAACTCATACCATATGGAGGTCATATTGGATATGGAATACGTCCGTTAGAAAGATGTAAAGGATATGCTACAATACAGCTTAGATTGGTATTAGAAGAAGCGAGGAAGATTAATATTCCTAAAGTAATGATTACCTGTGATAAAAGTAATATTAGTTCTGCAAAGGTCATACAAAAAAATGGGGGAATTTTAGAATGGGAAGGACGTTATGATCCAGCTGGAGTTGATATTGAAGTTTATTGGATAATTCTCTAGGATATTCTTTAATAGAATGAAGTGCGTTTATAACTTAATTTAATCTATAGAAAATACTGTTATACAAAATCTTTTACAATGACTAAATTTAGAAGGTACTTGCGGTTATTAAAGATTAATTAAGGCATATTTTCACGTTTCAATCCTAATTAATAGGAGATATATAATGATAAATCAAACTGCTTTATACGTTGCCGAAAGAGCTTGCCCTTCTATTTCTTATAGGATAAGAAAAGAAATCCTACATGAAGATATATCAAAATCTGAAATGCAGTTATTACAAGCAAAAATACTTAATGAAGACGAAATTGTTAGGGTTTTTACACTTAAAAACGAAGATGGATGGCTTGGAGGTTTGTTTCATGGTATTGATGAACCTGAATGCAGTATTAGATATTTGATTGAGAAAGGGGTTGAACCAAGTCATCCAATCATTCAAGAAGCCCTTAATGGGATTCTAAAAAAAGGTGATAATTTTGATGAGGGAAGTATGTCCAGAGTTGGAAAGCCATTAGATCAACTACATTTCGGTGGATCTAATTTAATCAAGGCTTGTGTTTTTGCATACACAGGAAATGAAGATTATGATTTTGTAATTGAAAAAATAGAGGAAGCATTGGATGTATTTAGGTATGTATGCACTGTGGATAGAATAACCGATATTTACGATGTTTACAAAGATAAATTGGTATTTAAAACTGGAGTAATGTGGCCAAGTATATACCATCTGCGTTTGCTTGCTTATACGACTAAATGGAAAAACGAAAGAAATCAGGAAATGTTAGCGGATGCTATTACAAACCTTTCTAGATTATCGCCTATCCCAAGTATAAAAGTACTTCATAATCATCAGGTTATTTCCCCAGCATCAATATATATGAATCATTTTAATGAAGATATGAGTTGCCTTAATGCAAAAGAATGGATGATGTGGTTTCATCGGACGGAGTTAATTGCAAGACTTGGTATAGTGTTAAACGTACCTTCAATAAAAAAACAAATTGAATATGTAGATAGGAACTTAATTGACAATAATGGTTTGTTCACAATGAAATTAAGTCATTACTATTTTACTAAGTGGACTCAATACTTAGGTTTAGCGCTCGAAGAGCATTGGAAGTCGGAAGATAAAGTAATTAACGATTTAACATTTCGGTATTTATTGATACGTTCTTATTCTTGATTCATTGAAAGGGGAGAAAAGCCATGAAAGACCATCGACGCACATTACATAATTTTTTACTGTATTCCGTTTTTCTATTTTATGTAGTAATTCTTTGTGGGATACTATTTCGAACTAGGCATACGTTTCGATCTATAAACATCGTGCCATTTCGTACTATAATTAGCTATTTATTAGGTAGAGATATGCTTTTACGTGCTTTTTCACTTAGCAATGTGTTAGGCAACATAGTTTTATTTATACCTCTGGGTGTTTATTTAACTTTGTTTCGTTATGAAAAAAGAATATTTAAAAACATTTTATAGGTATTCTTAATCAGCCTGTCGGTTGAAGTTGTACAATACATATTTAAGATTGGCATCGGTGATATAGATGATGTGATTCTAAATTGTATCGGAGGATTCATAGGGATCGCCGTATATAGAATTTTATTGTTGTTATTCAAAGATGTAAGCAAAGTTAGGCACATCATTGAAATACTCGCTCCAATCGGCGGAATGGCTAGTTTCTTTATTCTATTCCTATATAATAACTTACAATAAGCATTAAATAAGGAAATGATAATGATTTAATCTCAATATGGAAACTATCAATAAAGATTTTTTTATCTGTAAAAAGTGCTAGCAACGATTATATTGATTTATATAAGAGGTGACGATGGATAGAAATAGAATAGAAACGCTTGAAAAGATTTTTAATAAAACGGTAGCGTCAAATCAAATACATGAGTGTGTATTAAATGTGGAAAATACCAATGGTGATTTTTCGTACAGTAATGAATACGGTGATAAAAGTTTGAATTCTCCGTTAATAATGGCAAGTATTACAAAGCTATTTACCACTACTTGCATAATAATTTTACAAGAGCAAAAAAGACTATCTCTCGATGATAAAGTTTCTAAATATTTTGACGATTCTATAATGCATGGTCTCCATATTTATGGGGGTAAAGAATATTCATATGACCTGACGATATCCGATTTATTATTTCAAATAAGTGGGTTGCCAGATGAGGCTGAAGGAAGTAGTAATGGTGTAAAAGAAATTTGTCTAGGTGAGGACCTATATATAACCTTTTCTGAATATGTGGAGAGAGTTAAAAGACAAAAACCTCATTTTGTACCACGCACAGCCCAAAAAGCTTTTTATGCTAACATTAATTTTGATATGTTAGGAAAGATAATTGAAAATGTTACGAATCTGCCCTTAGAACAAGTTTATAAACAAATGATATTTGAACCACTAGGTTTGAGTAATACATATCTCCCAATATGTGAAAAGGATTTTATTCCTAATATGTATTATAAGGATAAAGCGATACATCGACCTAATATTGTAATGAGCAGTCGTGCAAGCGGTGGGTGTATTACCACAGCGTGTGAACTAATGATATTTATAAAAGCGTTTTTCACAGGAAAATTATTTCGTAGAGAAAACTTTGATAAACTATCATTCTACAACAAACTTCAGATTTCCAAGGGACCAATATACTATGGTGGTGGTTATATGAAGATACCCTTGGATGGACTAACAACACTCTTTATGGGCAAAGGTGAGTTGATTGGACATTCTGGTTCAACAGGTTCATTTGCTTTTTACTTTCCCGATAAAGATTTATTTATTGTTGGTGATGTTAATCAGATATCAAATCCAGCGTTTCCAATTAGACTAGTTATTAAGCTTGCTATGGCAATAAAGTAAATGTCTTTTTATGTTTATTGCCCAAACTATCTATAATGAAAGTAGCCGAGTGATAGTATTGAGTTTAATTTGTAAAGGAGAATCAGATATGAACTTACATACAAAGAGGCTATTGTTGGTTCCATTAGGACCTCAGTATCTTATTTCTACACATAAATATGCGAGTGATCTAGATAGCACGAAATATATGGAACACTTACCGAATACCGATATTCGCGAGACTGAGAATTTTTTAGCTCGGGTTCAGGCAGAGTGGGAGAAAAGTAATCCTGCCTATTATGAATTTGCTATTCTATTAAATAATGAGCATATCGGTGCAGTCAGTATTTATATTGACAATGATAATATGGAAGGTGAGCTTGGTTGGATATTAAGCAAGCAATATTGGGGTTATGGCTATGCAGTAGAGGCGGCAAGAGAAATTATAAATGTTTCAGTTCGAAAATTGAACATCAGAAAATTTATTGCATACTGTGATAGTGAAAATAATAGTTCGTATAAGGTTATGGAGAAACTAGGTATGAAATTATGCAGTAAAACACATGGTCGTAGGAATAAAAATTCGAATGAAGACAGAGAAGAATTAATGTATTCACTTGAAATTGAATAGTGAAAGTAATCTAGGTAGCGGGGTGAGGTTTTGAAATATATAGCAGATTCCAGTTGGTATACATTGCATGTAAGTTTTTATAATGCAAAATTATATTTGCTGAAGAACATGACTCCGAAAAAAGACATATACTCATAATAAGTTAGGAAATATTTGATTTACAAGCGATTATAATATTTTGAAATGTGGAGTTAATTATGAATGAGATTATATTAATAAAGCCAACGATGGAATACGCAGATGAGATTCTTAAATTTCGTCAAGAAATTTTAGAATCAAATGATAGAGATAGTTTTGCGGGATGTTGTAATTTGAAAGAATATCTATCGGCTAGTGAGTGGATTAATTATGTAAATAGGATGGAATCGGAGGAAACTTGCCCGAAAGATAGAGTTACTTCAAACGTCTACATTGCTGTGCGCTTATCTGATCATAAAATTGTGGGAGTTATTGATTTTAGACATCACATAAATCACCCGATATTAAGTGAATGGGGAGGGCACATCGGATATTCTGTCCGACCAACGGAAAGATGCAAGGGATATGCAAAGGAGATGCTAAGACAAAATCTGAAAAATTGTAAGGAATTTGGCTTAGAGAAAGTAATGATTACTTGTGATTGGGACAATATAGCCAGTGAAAAAACTATTATTTCAAATGGAGGAATTCTTGAACGTGAGATTTATGTTGATGGAATTAAAATGATGCGATACTGGATATATCTATAATATTTATTAAGAAGTCTGGAAAACAATTCATGTAAGATTTGGACATGTAATTAACACAGAGATGCTTCAAGAAAGCGGAATTACACGGTCAATAAAATGTGAGTTTATAGGGAGCGAGATTGGCAAATCAAATTTTTTGAGATAACCATAGGAGAGAGTATTTATGATGAAAGGGATTATAATAAGACCTGAAAAAGAAACAGAATTTGAAATAATTGATGAAATGGTGCATCGATCTTTTCGTGAGGGTACTAAAAGTGATGGAATTGGTGAAGTGGAATTAGTGCATGAAATTCGTGCGTCAAAATACTATATACCAGAACTTTCATTTGTTACTATGAATGGAGATGTTATAGTAGGACATTTTATGTTCTCTCATTTTCCTATATCAAAAGAAAAAGACTTGGGTAACTATGATAAAGAGATAATTATTACAACTACTGTAATGCTTGCTCCAGTTGCAGTAAATGCAGATTATTTTAGGCAAGGCATAGGTAGCCTTATGTTAAACTTGGGAATTGAAGAAGTAAAGAAAAGAGGATATAAAGGTATTCAAGTAGAGGGAAATCCTAAATTCTATAACAAGTTAGGTTTTATAACTTCCTCTAATTATGGAATTTATCCTACGTCAGGTTACCCAATGCAGCACCCAGAATGCCTAATGGTGCAAGAAACCTATGAGGGGTCATTAAATGGTATTCATGGCTACGTTGATTATAGTATGTATGAACACGCATAATGGAAGATAAATTCTAATCTATAAATGTTTTAAATTTCTTTCTTATATTTAAAAGAAACAAGCAAACCAGTGGAGTGAATATTAGATGAAGAAGAAAAAATCAATATATAAATCAGAGAAGGGTACGTTAGAAGTTTTAAATTTATATGATAGACAGCTAAAGAGGTTTTCAATAAAATATTCGGATTTATGGGTAAATACGACGTTTGGGAAAACTTACCTTATTGTAACAGGTAATACATCAGGTACTCCATTGCTTGTTTTTCATGGTGGAAATGCAACAACGGCATATAATTTGCTCGCCTGCGAATTCTTGGCAAAAGACTTTTATATTTTTGCAGTTGATACAATCGGACATCCTGGAAAAAGTGACGAGGTATGTTTATCTGCCAATAATTATGATTATGGAAAATGGGCCAGCGAAGTTATATCTGAACTAGGGTATGAGAGTATTCGGTGTTTTGGCGGATCTTATGGTGCAGGGATTATAGCGAAAACTATGTGTGTTGCTCCTGGAAAGATAAAAAGGGCAGTTTTATATGTTCCGTCAGGTATAAAAAATGCTCCAGCTATAAAAAGTGTAAGCATGATGTTTCCAATGGTTTTGTATTGGATGACACGCAAAGATAAATGGTTGAAAAAATGCATGCTTCCAATGGCGGTGACAGAAGAGAATATCACAATGGATATATATGAAACTGCGAAATATAGTATAGATTTTTGTAAAATTAAAGCTGGTATGCCAAGTAATGTTAAAGATGAAGATATGCAGAAATGTACAGCTCCAACGTTAGTAATGGCAAGTGAAAAAGATTGCCTATTCCCAGCAGAAAGAGTGATACCACAGGCAAAGAAAATAATACCGAATTGTACTACATATTTGTTGACAGACAGAGGACACATGAGTTCTTTGACAGAAAAAGAGAAGCAGATGATAATTGACTTTTTATGTAAGTAGAGACCGTATATTTATCTGTATACATATATTATAAAAAATAAACATATTACTTGTACATTGATGTACAGAGAAGGGCTTAATAATCATCATTAAATGTATGATTATTTTAATGGTAAAGAACGAATGAATTTAGAGAGAACTATTGAGTTAATTGTAGCTACCAAAGAAGATGCAAAAGAGATACGAGATTTAATGTGTATTGTTTATGAAGATGAACTGAATAAGTGGTTTCGTGATAATGAGGATGAACTCTATATGCCAGGATATTCTTCCGTTGAGATGCAAGAATATCATACTTGGGATAACAAATATTATAAAATAATGAAGGATAGTAAAATAATTGGAGTAATTCTAGTCTCTACCACTGGTAGGGAGCATGGGCGAATTGATCGTCTTTATATATTACCAGATCATCAAGGCAGTGGCACAGGAAGTAAGGTTCTGGCATTATTAGAAGAGCTTTATCCAGATGTGAATTTATGGACCTTAGATACTACCCAGTTTAGTAAAAGAAATCATCATTTTTATGAGAAAAATGGGTACCAACTGGATTCCCAGGATGATTCGGAACGGTATTATTATAAAAATATTGGAAAACAAGACTATGATAAAGCAGATTACCATGTAAATCAGGATTATTCATTCCATAATTTTAGAAATTCAAATTTAACAAGTGTCGATTGGTTTGACTTGAATATGAGTAAGAATACGGTTTCGAATTGTAATCTCAATCGTACATTAATCCAAAATAGTAGTTTAAAGGGTTGTCGTTTTACAAATGTAAATCTAAGCAATACTATTTTAGCAGATCTTAGAATGGAGAATGCTCAGATATGTCATGGACTCTTATCGAATCTACATATCCACGATGTAAATCTTGATAATAAAAAGGATACAAGCCTAAAGATAGAGAGAAGTGTGCTTGAGAATAGCGTAATTCGTCATTGTAATCTTAAGAATGTAAAAATAGAAAGTTGTAACTTGGATGGTGCCACAATTGATGGTATTCCATTGGCTGAACTCTTGGAGTGTTATAAAAAAATGAAGATAAATGTATAGGAGGAAGTAACATGGCAGCAGAAATTATTAAGGTTTACAAAGAGCATTTACCAGCACTTCGATTTATAGGGAAGTGCTACACCAATGCAGACAGAATTGGTGGATTTGGCCACAAATGGGGAGAGTGGTTTGAAAATGGTTGGTTTCAAAAGCTTGAGGAAATTGGCGAAATGAAAGAAATCGAAAATGGTTATCTTGGATTAATGCGCTGCAATGGCGCCGATAGTGAAAACACATTTGAATATTGGATTGGAATGTTTTTACCAAGAAATGCTACTGTTCCTGATGGATTTGATTACATCGATCTAGATGAAAGTGACATTGCTGTTTGTTGGATTAAAGGAAGAGAAGATGATGGTATCTACGGAATGCATGATGCTTGTATCTCTAAATTTATAGAAAATGGAATGGGGAATTTTAAATCGGATGATAAAAATCGCGTTTGTTTCTTCGAAAGATACAATTGCCCACGATTTACTACGCCGGATGAAGAGAAAAATGTAATTTTGGATTATGGTATGTATTTGTCAGAGTAATGTAATCAATGGGTGATTTAACGATGGATTTTATCATTTAAAATTGAGATGAAATCCCGTTTGGAATAGGAGATTTCTTTATGTTAAATGAAAATATATATTTTCTACTTGGAACGCCTTGCTCTGGTAAAACGACAATTGGTAGTTTATTATCGGATAAATATGACATGTGTTATTTTAGTGGAGATAGTATGAGATTTGAAATCTTTCAGTTTGCAAACCCTTTAAAACACCCATTTATGACAAAGAAAGCAAGTGATTTTTTTAGTTGGTCATTAGAAGAGATGATTGAATGGGAGAAAGGCATTATTTCTGAACAGACACCTTTTATTCTTGCAGAATTAGAAAAGTTTTCAGTACAGGAAAAAGAGTTTTATTTGAAGGTATGCTAGATTTAGAGATTTTAAGCCCAATCGTGGATAAAAGTAAGGTAGTGTTTTTAAGGGTTGATAAAACCATAAGTGAAAGAGACTTTTTTCAAAGAGAAGATCATCAAGGCTTAGTACAGAATATTATTAACACTCAAGGTATCACAAAGGATGAGAAAGAGCGAAGAATTAGTATCAGAAAGAAGGCATGCATTGAAGCATTTGATGATGATGCATCTGTCTATGGAATTCGGCAGATTCAACGAACGGATGGAATGACGATTTCAGATATGTTAAAAACAGTTGAAATGCATTATGGTTTTTAGTATTCGTGTTTTTAGAAGGTTGTGGAACGAGAGATTATCGAAAAGTAAATAGATAAGACCAACGAAATAACCAGCAGTTAGCCTAACAAAGGTAGGAATATGATGTATAAAGGATTCGGGGCGTTAGGTAATTCCTGATGCACCCGAATTGTTTTTAGATATCATATGAAATTTTAATTATAGATAAAGATGTTATAATAAGGTACAATATAAACTTAAGCTACCGGTTATAGAATTAAGTAGAAGCAAAGGCTGGAAGAATTAAATTAACGAACAAAGGGGGGCCGAGTCCATGTCAGCAATTTCATGGTGATTTGTGCAATAAGAGGCATGGACATAAGTATGATTATTTTAATTGGTGGAAGTACACATACTGGAAAAACTGCACTATCTCAGAGATTAATTGAACAATATTATTATCCATGTCTATCCCTGGATCACCTTAAAATGGGGTTGATTCGAAGTGGTTTTACAAATCTTACGCCAGAAGATGATGACAAGATGACAAATTTACTTTGGCCGATTGTAAAAGAAATGATAAAAACTGCGATTGAGAATGAGCAGAATATGATAATAGAAGGATGCTATATTCCTTTTGATTGGAAAGAAGATTTCGAACCAGAATATTTGAAACACATCAAAGTAGTGTTCCTTATAATGACTGAAACGTATATAACAGAGCATTTTGAAGAAATAAAGAAGTATGCATGTATTATTGAAAATCGTATAGCGGATAGTATTGAGATAGAAGAATTATTAAGAGATAACTTAGAGTGTCTTCAAATGTGTAGGGAATATAATTGTGATTATATATTAATTGATAAGGAGTACGACGTAGATATTAATATTTAGAGTGATCGGTTTTAGTGGCAGTATTAATATTATTTACTATATTGCGGCAATGAAAAAAAGAAGGATTCATAATTTATGTATTTTATGAGTTTTTGTATAATGACGATCTTTATTATTGGAGGTGAATAAATGAAATTTAATGAAATAACTTTGTTGGATATTACTGAACTAGCAAATATGTATATTGAAACTTTTAATTCACCACCTTGGAATGATGAATGGACAATCGAAAATGCATCGAAAAGATTACATCAAATGATTCATTGTGAAGATTTTTATGGAATTAAAGCATACCAAGAAGAAGGTTTAAAATCATACAATAGTATGGTTATGATGGGAAAAGAATTGTAAAGTACAAAATAGTAATTGGGTCACAACTTTCCCCTAATCTGAACAAAATATAAAATTCAAACGAGTAAAGCAAGATTTACACTTTGCACAAAAGTATATTGAATTTCAAATATGATGTATCAGAACGAATAAGAATAAAATAAAAATCAATGGAGAAAAAAATGATTGATATTGATGAGTTTTGGAAGGCTGTGATTGCACAAGATGCAGTGAGTTTGAGAAAATATTTTAAGGATACGACATATGTTAATTGGCATTGTACGAATGAGCATTTTACAGTAGATGAGTATATTAAAGCAAATTGTGAATATCCAGGCAACTGGGGTGGGAAAATTGAAAGAAAAGAAATCATAGGAAATATGATGATTGTCGTTGTAAATGTATATACCGTCGATAAAGAGTTATCGTTTCATGTGGTATCGTTTTTACAAATTGAGGATAATATGATCATAGCTATGGATGAGTACTGGGGAGATGATGGAAGTGCTCCACAGTGGCGGTTAGATAAGCATATAGGAAAAGCAATACGATGAAGTTAATCACAGGTGCATATGCAATAATGAAATGTAAAATAAATTTGTTTTGGGATTCAATAAGTGAAGAAAACAATGGGGATTATCTGCTGGACATATTGAAGAGAGAAAAACAGCGGAAGAGTCTGCAATTTGAGTATTATAAATTATAAACAACTTGAAGGGTACATAAGATATGGCTTTATATAAGGAAATACATAAAAAAATTGATGATATTATTGTTCGTCCATTAAAACCTTCGGATTACAATGAATGGCTTTTGGGTTATGAGAATCAATTGGATTCAAAATCTAAATATGATGAAGGAAAAATTGATACATCATTTTTAACAAAACAATGGTATGAAATTAACTTATTAGAAAGAAACACTATGGCTGAGAAGGATGACTGTTATCTTTTTAATATTTTTAGAGTAGAGGATGGAGCATCAATTGGTAATTGTGATATCACAACTCATATGAGAGGTGATTTTCAATATGCTAGATTAGGATATACAATCCATAATCAATATTGGAATAATGGTTATGCTACAAAAGCTTTAAAAGCTTTAATAAATATAGGAATTAATGATCTTAATTTTCATAGATTAGAAGCCCACATAAATTTGGATAATATGGTTTCGAAAAGAGTGGCAATCAACGCTGGAATGGAATTTGAATGTATACGAAAATCATTTATCCTTGAGGATGGTGTTTGGACGGATAATGAAATTTACTATATATCTTAAAGGAGAAAAATGGACGATAAAGAAAATTGGTTTACCTATTTTGAAGCTACAAAAACAAAACCACCAAGTGAAACTGCAATAAATGCAATGAAGCAATTCGACACAAACAAGGGATTTGTAATCGATTTAGGGTGCGGTGCAGGGATAGATTCTTTGTTCTTTTTAAAAAATGGATGGAATGTTATGGCCATAGATAGTCAAACGGATTTTGTTCAACAACTAAAAGAAGGATTGAATAAAGAAGAGAAAAATAGGTTTTATATTAGGAATATGCAGTTTGAAAAAATGGAACTACCTGAATCTGTAAAATGTATTATTGCAAACTTTAGTCTACCATTTTGTCGCCCTGAATGTTTCATGGCAATGTGGGAGAATATCGTAGATAGTTTAGAGGACGATGGAATTTTCTCTGGTGTATTTTTTGGTGATAAAGACAAATGGGCAGAGGGAATGAGTGATGAACTAACATTTCTTACGAAAGAACAGGTGTTGTATTTATTTCAAGACTTTGAAATTTTATTATTTTCAGAAGAGGAATTTGATGGTACTTGCTGTGGAGAAGATGGAAGAGCAATACCAAAACACTGGCATATATTTAAAGTTGTTTCGAAAAAATCAGCAAACATTAAATATTCTGATCGCAATTTAGGAAATTAATTGGAGTCGAATCAAACTGTGATAATTATACCTGCACGTTAAATGGGGGGAACCGCATATGGCTCGGTTATCGTCCGGTGCTAGTCGAACAGGAGCACATGAATTTTATTCTAAGATGGGATATGGGAATGAGAAGATGCAAATTAACTTTAAACGTTTTTTGTAATATCTTAGTATTTATTTGAAAAGGAGGAATTTTATATGTACAGTTTTATGTGGTTTGCAGTAGGATTATTATGTGGTGCAGCTCTTGGATATGATGAAATACAAAAAAAGTTAAAAAAAAGAATAAGAAATTTATATGGAAAAAACTTTAGATTTGTTGACGAACAGGGGCATGAAGTACCGTATCAAAAAATAATGAAATTATTACTACCAAAGAAATAAGATAATAATGAACATATCAAATTTATTGATTTCTTAGAATGATACTTAGATAATTTTATAATACCTATATTTTAATCTTGCTATTTATTAATTATCATCCTATCATATCAGTGGTAGGTTTTTTTGTGTCATTATTCTCAAAATGTCTTTTCCAGAAAGACATATGAACGTACGTGGAAATAATTTTATAAAAATAGGCTTGCATTCCAAAATAAAGCATATTATAATGTATGAGAGAATTCGTGTATACAATCTAACAAATGAAAATCTCAAAGTATTAAAAGAATTTAATGGGAGCAGGAGAAAGTCTTATGTCATTAACATTATCTAAGAAAGCAAAGGCGGTAAAGCCATCATCAACATTAGCAATCACAGCAAAGGCGAAGGAATTAAAGGCAAAAGGCATTGATGTTGTAGGATTCGGAGCAGGAGAACCGGATTTTAATACTCCTGATAATATAAATCAAGCAGCTATAAAAGCAATTAACGAAGGATTTACGAAATACACAGATGCTTCTGGTATTTTAGAATTAAAGCAAGCAGTGTGTGAAAAATTTAAATCTTTTAATCATATAAATTATGAACCTGAGCAGATCGTGATTAGTAACGGGGGTAAACACTCTCTAACCAATATATTTGAAGCGATTTTAAACCCAGGGGACGAAGTTATTATCCCTGCACCATATTGGTTAAGCTATCCTGAAATTGTACGTTTATCCGATGGTGTTCCTGTGTTTATTCGTGGAGAAAAGGAGAATAATTATAAGGTTACTGCACAGCAAATCGCAGATGCTTGTACTCCAAACACAAAAGCATTTGTCTTAAACTCTCCAAACAATCCAAGTGGTATGATTTATACAAAAGAAGAACTTGAGGAAATCGCAAAAGTAGCAGTAGAAAAGAACTTTTATGTGATTTCAGATGAAATGTATGAATATCTAGTTTATGGAGATAACGAAGTTGTAAGCATCGCGTCATTAAATGATGAAATCTATAAAAGAACCATCACTTGTAGTGGTGTTGCTAAAAGTTATGCAATGACTGGCTGGAGAATTGGTTTTACTGCATCTAGCAAGGAAATTGCTAAATTAATGGGAAGCATTCAATCTCATCAAACATCAAATCCAAATTCCATCGCCCAAAAAGCGGCAGTGGAAGCACTTAAGGGACCACAAGATGAAATTCAATTGATGGTTGGTGAATTCGATAAACGTAGAAAATGCATGTGTGACCTAGTAGGGGAAATACCTCATATTTCTGCTCTTGAGCCACAAGGGGCATTTTATATGTTTATTGATGTAAGTAAGTTATTAGAAATGAGCTACCAAGGTCAGAAGATAAATGATGTATCAAGACTTGCAAGTATTTTAATTGAGGATTATAATGTAGCTGTTATACCTTGTGCAGACTTCGGTTTTGATGATCACATTCGTTTGTCCTATGCTATTTCAACAGAACAAATAGAAAAAGGAATTAGTCGAATTAAAAAATTCGTGTCTGATTTATCATAAGATCGTTTAGAGCTGTTACTTGTGTAACAGCTTTTTATTTTTATTCTACAAAAGATGCAATGTCGTTTTGTAAATAAAGGTTTTAATTGTAACTTTATTTCATAATACTAGAATAGAGGTTCCAATAAATAAAATCCGAAATTTAGGTTTTAAATTAGAGAAGAATTTTAGCTTTATTTTATATGAAAAGAAATGAGGTTCTGATAAATAAAGATTAGAAGTTAAACTTTATTTCATAATTAAGAGATAGAGGTTTCAATCAAATAAAGTTTAGAATAAATAAAGATTAGAATAAATAAAGAAAGGTTGAGGATGAATGGATAAAATAGGATTTATTGGTGTTGGTAATATGGGGTATCCAATGTTTCTTGGTGCAATAAGAGCGTTTGGAAAGGAAAGAGTTGCGTTTACTACAGCCACTAGTAAAAAAAGTGAATGGGTAAAAGAACAAACGGGAATTGCATGTGAAGCGAGCAACAGTGAGCTAGTTGCAACCTGTAAATATATTGTATTAGCAGTTAAGCCACAGTATTTTCAAAGCATTTATGATGAATTAGCGAATAAGATTACAAAGGAACATATCATTATTTCGGTGGCAGCAGGAATTACGATTGCTGACATGAAGAAGGGATTCGGGCAAACAACAAGGGTAGTTCGCTCAATGCCAAATACGCCAGCACTTGTTTCAGAAGGCATGACCTGCGTTAGTTTTTCAGAAGATACGTATCAAGAGACGGAGCTTCAAGAAATCAAGGAATTTTTTGCATCCGTTGGAAAGTTCGAGATTATAAATGAGAATCTTATGAACGCAGCAATCTGCGCTAATGGTAGTTCACCAGCCTTTGTTTATATGTTTATAGAAGCACTTGCAGATAGTGTTGTAAAATATGGAATACCTAGAGATAAGGCTTATACATTGGTAGCACAAACGGTTCTTGGCGCATCAAAGATGGTACTTGAGACAGGTGAACATCCTGGTAAATTAAAGGATAATGTATGTTCACCAGGTGGAACAACCATTGCTGGAGTAGCAGCTCTTGAAGAGTATGGATTTCGTAATGCTATTATGAAGGCAGCCGATGCTTGTTATGAAAAAGCAACATCACTGAAGAAATAAAAGGAGAGGATATTACCATGGGAGATTATAAGAGACTTAGTAGAAAACTTGAACACAAAGGAAAAGTGGTTGATTTTTATACCGATACTATGCAATTACCAGATGGTCGTACCGCGCAGTGGGATTACATTCACCACAAAGGAGCGTCTGCAATTGTTCCGGTTACGAACGATGGTGAAATTATTATGGTAAAACAATACAGAAATGCTCCAGAGCGTTATACTCTTGAAATCCCTGCTGGTGGCTTAAATGGGGAAGAAGACCCTATGTTAGCAGCTGCTCGTGAGCTAGAGGAAGAAACAGGATTTAAGACTACGAAGGTAGAACACCTGATTGATTTATATACGACGGTGGGATTTTGCAATGAACTGATTCATATCTATTACACCAATGAGCTCATACCATCCAAGCAACATTTAGATGAGGATGAATTTGTGGAAGTGGAGCGTTATTCATTAGATACTTTGGTAGAAATGATTTTAAATGGTAAAATCCAAGATGCGAAAACAATTTCAGCAATTTTAGCATATAAAAGTAAAATGAAACTTTAAAGAATTCAAATCATAAATTATCTTGTTCTCACATATAGTATGTTAAGAGGAAGGCTTGACCACATTTTGTGGTTAAGTAGTATTTCAAATGAATACATATGTTGGAGGGGCTTATGAATAAGATGAAATTCAAATTACAGAATAAAGAACCATTGGCCATGGCCTTGGTTCTTTTTGTGTGCAGTTTTATTATTGGTATTTTAGTGTCAAAATTAGGTTCTAAATTATTATTGGATGGATTTGATAACCTTAATCGCAATTATTTTAATCGCATTACCGATATGAACATTGCATATGGAGATCTCTTTCAGTATATTTTGGCTACTAACTATAAGAAGTTTTTCATATTTTGGCTTCTTTCAATTACAATACTAGCCGTCCCATATATGGCACTTAGCATTGCTAAGCAAGGATTTCAAGTTGGTTTTTTACTATCTGCTTTAATTATGCAGTATAATTTTAAAGGTTTTGTTCTTATGCTGGTTTATATTTTTCCTCAAGGGCTTATTTATATACCAATTATGCTATACTGCCTAAAGGCTGGCTATGATATTTCTTTTCAAATTCGAACGAGCAATAAAGAAGACGGTTTACATAATTTTTATATGTTGCGGAATTACAGGAAGTTAATTATACTACTAATTATAGGGATTTTTATTGGAGCGTTTATTGAAACATTTGTTGGAAGTTTTTTATTAAGGAAAGTATTGACTCTATTTTAAATGAAATGTACTTATTGTTAGTGAAGTAGTCATTTTATGAAGATTGTACCACATGATATATTATTTAATTTAGCGTGTAGTTTCATAAATTAAATAAGAAATCTATGAATCATTTTTTATGTAATCAACTTGTCTATATTTATTTTATAAGTAAATATCAATTTATGTTTAGGGAGGGATAAGATGGAACTGTGGATGGCTGAATACATCAAGTATTTACAGGAAATAAAAAAAGCATCAAAAAATACAATAGATTCCTATACCATTGACTTAAAGCAAGTTTCTGTTTATCTTGAAGAACTAGGCGTCAAGGACTTTAATAATGTTACCGAAACAAATATTAATTCATATCTTTTAAGTTTAGAAAAGCAAGGAATATCATCTGCTAGTATCAATCGCAAATTAGTAGCGATACGAAGTTTTATTTTATTTGCAATCAAACGAGGTTACATACATCAAGATGTTACAGAGCGTATCACACCTCCAAAGTTTGAAAAAAAGCAACCAAAAGGAATTACGGTATCTCAGATGGAGGCCTTATTAAACGCACCGGATGTAAATACTGCTCGAGGAAAAAGGGACAAGGCTATGTTGGAGCTATTGTATGCCACTGGTATGAAGGTATCAGAACTGATTTCGCTACACGTTGAGGACATAGTTTTTAAGTTTATGTACGTAGTTGTTCGTGAAAAAGCTGGTGAGCGTTTGCTACCCTTTGGACACGTTGCAAAGGAGTCATTACTTAATTACCTAGAGGAACGTTTCCGCGTAGATAATAAAAATGAAGATATCCAAAATGAAGGTCACATAGAAAATATGAAAGTAGAAAGCATAGAAGAAACTATGAAATCTGGAGGGTTTGAAGAGTATAAAGAAGAACCTTTATTTTATAATCGTTTTAAAGAACCAATGACTCGTCAAGGATTTTGGAAAATTCTAAAGGAATATGCAAAAAAAGTTGGAATTGAAGAGGATATAACACCTCAAGTTATCCGCAACTCTTTCGCAATACATATGTTGGAGAACGGTGCAGATGTTTATAGTCTGCAAGAGTTGTTAGGGCATGGCGATATCAGCATTACTCAAAGATATACAAGCCAATCGGTTGGAAAGACGAGAGATGTTTATTTACGAACACATCCAAGGGGGAAATAAAGTGAAATATTTTAAGCATTTTGCTGGCTCTTTTGCCATCATTATAGCCATAGTTACAATCGCTATTTTAATCAAACCCAATCCTACTTATAATACAGAGTCATATGAAAATTTTGTAACTGAATTAGAGAGTAAAGGTTTAAAAATAAAGCGAGAGGATGTAGATAAGGATATTCTTGCTGGTCAACGGAAATGGTTGACAGTGGATGATAATGAAAACATTTCAGTCTATATCTATAAAAATAATAAAAGAATGGTAAAAGACGCTAGTCATGTATCTCCCGACGGTTTTTCATACAAGACTGGTTTTAAAAATGTAAGTATCAGTTGGATTTCAAAACCACACTTTTTTAAGAGAGATAATATTATTGTTTTATATGTAGGGGAAGATAAGGATATTATTAATCATTTAGAGAATCTACTGGGGAAGCAATTTGCGGGAGCTTAAACGTTTATATTGAACCATTAGAATGAAAAACCCAATAATAAAATCAGAAAAAAGATGGATAAATCTTTGGTGATTAAGGAGCGAACAATAGATGAACTCAACATCGGATAATACATCAAAAGGTTTTAAGAATTCTATTAATCAACATGCAAAATTGCGGGTGTATACAATTTTAATAGCAATTATTTTTATAATATGCGTTATCCTCGCGTTCCTATGGAATGCCAATCAGAAAACAGTGCAGAAAGCAAGGGATAATCTAGGGCAATTAACTTTAGTTGGAGAAATGCCTGTTATCATTAAAGATGGAAACATTTATGAATACACAGCAGACGAATCATGGAAGAAAATAGAATATACGGGAGAAGCAAAGCAAATCGTAAGAGGTGAGGAACTCTGTGTTTTGAATAAGGACGGGAGTCTTTACTATAATAAGGACATAGTTTTAAATTCTGAAGTGTTGCCTCTAACGTCAGCGTACCATTTGTATATGGAGACCAAGGCATTGGAACTCAACAAGGAAGAACCGTTTGTTTGCATCAACCAAAATTTGGATTTAATAAACTTCCGAGCATTGTTACAAAGTGGTGATATTATATATCAAGCTTCTGACAAATATGAATGCTATCAAATGGCTGAGGAAACACCGGTATTTTTATCAGGTTCCTATATTCTGACAGCAGAAGGAAACGTATATTACTTGCATACAGACACAGATGGTTCTAGTGGTATTGTAAAAGCCAATTTAAAATGTGAGTATGACGGTGGCGATATCGTTGCCATAAGTGCCAGTGAAACGGCAGCGCGGTGTTTACTCTTAAGGAAGAACGGGAAAGTAATCTCGTTAAGCGATATAGAACCATTGAAGGTTTCAAACTGGGAAAACTTAGTTTCGATTGAGCAAGGATTTAACTACGCCGTAGGGCTTACGGATAAAGGAGAGGTATTGTATGTAGATTATAATACTAACAGTACCGAAGCAGTCACTAAGAAATTAAAGACTTGGACAGATGTAATTCAGATTGCTTCCTATTCGGATACTATCGTAGGACAAAAGAACGATGGTAGTTGTTATATTCTTAATCTCTCAGATTTTAAGTAGCGGATGAGTTCTTATTTATTAAACTAGCTATATAGTGCAGTTCTTTGCAGTTATTATAAATCATACATTCTCTGTATAACTATTTGAAAGTCAGAAGTGATATGTACATACAAGTATTCGTATTTAAATGTAGGATAGGTTGTCGTAGTTTCGTGCGACAGCCTATTTCTATTCTCTTTTAAATCTTTAAAACTCTCCTTTTAGATAGTATCTATCAAAATAGTGCGTACTTCCTTTTTGAAAGTGCATATTGTAATATTAGCTTGTTCACAAGTGAATGACTATTCTCTACGGAGAATTTAACGAAGGAGGAGATATAAAAATGAATTATAATGGTCCGATTGTCAGACCTCAGACAGAGGCTGATGCTATATTTATTGAAGTAACGGTTGGCTGTACACACAATAGTTGTACTTTTTGCAATTTCTATGAGGGGTATCCTTTTCGAGTTGCACCATTGTCTCAGGTAGAAGCTGATTTAGAGGAAGCAAGCAAATACAATAAAGACGCCTGGAAGGTCTGGGCTTCCGGTGGCAATCCCTTTGCTCTTAGTGTTGAGAAACTAGCTACACTTGCAAAGCTTTTTAAAAAATATTTGCCAAAGGCCCGAATTGCTACATATGCCAGAGTGGATGACTTATATAGAAAAAGTGTAGAGGATATTAAATATCTTAAAGACCTGGGATATGATGATATTGTCCTTGGTATAGAAAGTGGCGATGATGAAGTATTGGAACACGTAAACAAAGGTTATACGTCCGAGGATATTTTAAGAGAATGTAAAAAACTTGAAGAGGCTGGTATGGAATACCGCGTGATTTATCTAGGTGGACTAGCTGGTCATGGAAAATGCGAAGAAAGTGCTTTGCGCACTGCAAAGGTTTTGAATCAACTTCATCCTAACTACATGTTTTTGACAACAGCAACCATCTTAAAAGGTACCAAATTATATGATGAAGTTCAGAATGGTACATTTGTTGAAGTAGACGAAATCGAAAGAGTTAGAGAATTTAAAACAATTTGTCAGAATCTTAAAAATGAGATTTCTATATATTCTGCGACATCAACTACGATGTTTCCGTTTATTGCTCATTTCCCTGAGGATAAAGAGCATATTGTTTCTGAATTGGATAAAATAATTCGTAATTTTACAGCGTCTGATGAAACACTTTTACGTGAACGACGCTCAAAACAAAGAAGAGTATAGTGAAATCCAATTACAGTATTGATCAAATTTAAAAATACCGCCTGACACAGGGAGAAACAATTTTCCTATGTTAAGCGGTATTCGTTTTAACATGTCATAGCTAATTTTTCATCTATATATTCATCTAACATGTATACACTACCAGTAGAAGTAATCTTACTTGTCACATCCACTTCCATATCTTTATTAATGTTAACATTAAGTTTACCACCAGTCATGTGTACGGTAAGATTTTTATCAACCATACCTAATTTGTAAACAACACTAGCAACAGCAACTGCAGCATCAACTGAAGCAGCGATATAGCCTGTGCCTTGCTCGTAAATTTCAACTTGGATATTTTTTTTATCTAATACCTTTACAATTTCAAACATCATATCTTTTGAAAAGTAAGTTGTGCGGGAGGAATACTTACCAATTTCACGGATTTTATCGCTAGATACCTCTTGAAGCGGTATCACGCAATGAGGTCGTTCCGTAGAAATACATGTACTCCAATATTCTCTGCCACCAAAATATAGAGGGATATTAATCATATCACCAGCGATTGTAGTCATACCAATATCCTTGCTATTAAATGATAAAGTACCCATTGAAATTGTAACCATATTTCCTACCTCCTTAATATTTGTTAGATGTTCGCTTATGTAGTTATTTTTTAGCTTCATCTCTTTGGATTCCAAATAGCCATTGTCTTTTAAGTACTGAAAAAAGATAGCCTTTTCGATTGGATTGTTCTCTAATAGGACACCATTTTGATTGTATACAGTAAAATGAATCTTGTTCTCCTTCATATATGGTCCGACGATAATACCGTTGGTACCAAGTCCTAGATTTCCTCTATATAATGTTTTAATCATTGTTACATTAAAATGTTTTTTATTTTTATTTATATCATAAATTAAATACTCACGATCGAATCCGTGATATTTTGAAAAGATTAGACTCATATAATACCTCCATGTGCCTACAAATGGAACAACCTCGTTTAAAATAGCTAGTAATCGTTCTTTTTCTCTTATCATAATCATATACAACATTAGGTTATAAAAATATGAATATTGTGCTATAATTATTGCGCTTAGTGCTGTATAATAAAAATGAGGTGATTTCATTGGATACGAATAAAAAGATGGGATATTTAAATAGTGAATTTAAAATATTTCATATTATAGACAAGGAAATGAAAGAGTTTAGTTATCATTATCATGATTTTATCAAAATAAATATATTTATCAGTGGAAATGTTAGTTATTATATTGAGGGAAAGTCTTATCAATTGAATCCCTACGACATAGTTTTAGTGAATGCGGGTGAAATCCATCGACCAGTCATTCATGATACAAGCACATATGAACGTATTATTATATATATATCCCCTAGTTTTTTTGATGATTATAAGAAAGAAGGCTATGCGTTGGATTTTTGTTTTAATCAAGCAAATGTACATCATACCAATGTACTTCGCGTCAATGAAATACAAAAAAATCGAATCCATGATGTTGTAAATCGCTTGGAATCGACCTTTATATCAAAAGGGTTTGCAACTTCTTTATATCAAAAAGTGCTGTTTCTTGAATTTATGATTTTTATCAATCAGGTGGTAATGGACCAAGGTGTAAGTTACTTAGATACCAGCACCTCCAATGCCAAAGTTCTTGAAATTATGAAATACATCAACGAACATTTAAGTGAAGAATTAAATATTGATGTGATTGCGAATGCCTTTTATTTAAATCGATCGTACTTAATGCATTTGTTTAAAGATAACACAGGATACACGATAGGGAAGTATATTACGGAAAAACGATTGTTTCTAGCGAAAACCTTAATACAAAATGGAGCCTCTGTCACCGATGCTTGTTTTGATTCGGGATTTAAAAATTATGCAACTTTTTTTAGAGCATTTAAAGATAAGTTTCAAACATCTCCCAAGGATGCGGGAGACATTCTATAGTATAAAAGAAAAACTTTTAAGTTTAAATCATGGCACAATTGAGGTATGGATAACATGCATGATTAAGCTAAGATTTAATAACAATATGTGGATATTTTTTTTGAGAAAATCCATTTATCTTAATCAATTTTATAAAAAATCACCCTTCGGTGCTGGTAATAGTATCTAAAATTTGACATTTTTTTTATTTATTGTAATATATAAATTGTACAAAGGGGAAAGTAAATAAAAATGTTTAGATTATTAATAGGAGGGTTCTATAATGAACAGTATCAAAATTACCACAAAAAAAGCACCAATAATTCTGTTTGCTCTTTCAATAATTTTATCTTTATCAAATTTAAAAGTTTCAGCTCAATCACCTACTGATAATTTCACAAGAGAATTAGCCATTGGGAAAATGGTTGATTTAGGAATGACAATTGATGAAGCGGAACATATGTCAGACGAAGATTTAAAAGTATTTTATAATGCTAATCAAGTAAGTTGGGATAAAAGATATTATTATGTCCCAGAAGATGAATCTAAAATGCCAGTATTGATAACTGAAAAAGAGATGTTAAAAGCAGTCGAACAAAAAGAGTATTTAAATAATGTTGACAACATCTCCACTTTTGGATATGAAGATGATACACAAGTTTCTAGTGGTGGATATTTAGAACAATATGTATATATTGCTGATAGTTATGATTATCCAGGTCGTCACTATATATCATATAGAGCTAGTTGGCTCATACAACCGCTTAACAGGAAAATTGATGTATTTGGTGTTGCGGTAAGTAATGCAACAGTTGTTCCAGGAAGCGCGTCTACTAAATATGATTGGGTTATTGATAGATATTATAATGGAAATTATCAACCTAATTGGTCATCTGCTACTGTTGACTTAAAAAGTAGTTTAAAATATGATGCTCATGGCGTAGCTACAAAATGCAAATTAATGACAGACACTTTAGATGGTATTCAACAAGTTGTATCACAAAATATGTATTTGAGCTTCTATGTTACAAAAGATAACCCTAATATCAGTACAATAGGTGTTGCCGGAAATTATATGCATCAAGAAGCTGTTTTTAGTGTATCACCTTCTATTACAGCTGTTGATTTCACTGTGGGAATATCTATTACATCTTCAGATAAATTTACAACTATGTTACCTAACCCATATACAGTTTTATATGAATAGAATATAAATCTAATTTTAATGTATAAATATTTTCCCCTTTTACATACAGGAGGATGTGTAAATTTGAAAAATAAAGGAATTAAAACACAACTATTTGGTATTACCGTTATGCTGATTGCAAATTTTCTTTATGAATTAAACGGTATAGGTTTTAAAAATGAATTAATTAGCTTGGTTATATTTATAGTCGGTTTCTTAATATCTATATTTGGACTATTAAAAAAAGACTGATAATGTTATGTAATAATAACAACCTGTAAATGAGTTGTAGGTAGTGATTAACTGCAAACTTTTACAACCGTACGATGGTTCACGTATACCTTAAGTAGTTGACTGATATGTAATGGCTAAATAATAATAGCCTAAACATATCAGTCATTCTTTTTTAGAGTCAACTGTTAGTCCGGGATTAAGGTTGGGAATAACATAAGAGTTACGTTTGAGAACTTTAATTTTGTTAACGAAGCCTTTGGTCGGTCTAATAATATGGAAATAAAGCAAAGAATTTGCAGATCTATAAAAAATATGATACTATTTTTAACAGAATTAAAAGAAAGCCTATTTGAATGCTGAAAGTGCATTTTATCTAGTCCTTTATTTATGACAATGAAAGTGTGTGGAACGTGATTTGAATAATTTAGTTAAATGAGAATACTTTATTTGAATGACATTGAAAGTCATAGTTTGATTATTGCAATTAAATCATAAAAATTAGGATGAAATAGGAGGGTACTGCGTGAAGAAATCATTACTTTATGGAATACTAGCCTCGTTCTTTTTCGCATTTACGTTTATATTAAATCGTAGTATGAATTTAGACGGTGGCTATTGGATGTGGAGCGCTTGTTTGCGCTATATTTTTATGTTACCAGCTCTTTTTATGATAGTATTGGTGACGAAAGGTATCAAACCGACTTTAATACATATCAAACAGAACCTAGTGGCATGGTTTCTCTATAGTACCATTGGATTCGGGATTTTCTATACATTTATTACACTTGGTTCTGTTTACGGAAATTCATATTTTGTAGCCGCAACTTGGCAGATTACAATAGTAGCAGGAATTTTATTAACACCTCTTTTTCACAATAAAATACCATGGAAGAATCTCTTATATAGTATATTAATTGTGATAGGTGTATTTATTTTGCAACTTGAGAATATGCATGGTTTAAATTTAGGGAATACGCTGCTTCCCTTTGCAATTATATTAGTGGCTGCATTTGCATATCCTTTTGGCAATCGTAAAATGATGTCCATTTGCAAAGATTCCTTAAGTACAACAGAGAGAGTTTTTGGTATGACTCTTTGTAGTATGCCGTATTGGATTGTATTATCTATTGTAGCTTATAGTAAAGTGGGGTTACCAAGTAAGAGTCAAGTTGAAATGTCATTGCTCGTTGCCTTATTTTCAGGCGTGATAGCTACGTTATTATTTTTTAAAGCAACGGATATGATTAAAAATAATCCAAATCAATTGGCGATTATTGAAGCCACGCAATGTGGAGAGGTAGTGTTTTCCTTACTAGGAGGAATTATTATATCAGGAGATCCGATTCCTTCCATGGTTGGTTTTATGGGTCTATTGTTAATCATTATTGGAATGGTGATCAATAGTTTGGTAAAAGAATAACAAAAAAATGGTATAAATTAAGTGGTGTTAAAGGTTCAATTTTAGTCGATTGGATGAACTATTTATGCGGTAATGCTTATATTAGTACGTTTCGTATTAATATAAGCATTTTTTGTATATAAATGTACAATTTGCAATAAAATTGATATTATATAGTTAATTAAATAACTAAATTGCATTTTGTTTTTAAGTGTGATACAATTCAATTACAAAATACAAATTATCAAACAATTACAAACTTGTATCCGGTGTAGTGTATGCAAAAAAGCATACAACATTAGGAATACAATCGATGATAGAAAGCGGAGGTTTATTATGAATAAACAATTACAAAACAAATATCAATTATATATCAATGGTGAATGGAAAGACGCATCCGATGGCGCTACAATTAAAACTTATAATCCTGCAAATGGAGAATTCTTAGCAGAAATAGCAGATGCTACTAACAATGATGTGGATGAAGCGATTTTAGCTGCAAAAGAAGCGTTTAAGACATGGGGAAAAACAACTCCAGTAGAAAGAGCAGCTGTACTTAATAAAATAGCAGATATTATTGATGAAAATGCAGAATTTTTAGCTACGGTTGAAACTATGGATAATGGTAAGCCAATACGTGAAACAACTGGAGCAGATATTCCATTAGCAGCAGATCATTTTAGATATTTTGCTAGTGTTATTCGAGCAGAAGAGGGTACTTCTACAATGATAGATGAAAATACTCTAAACTTAATTCTTAGAGAGCCAATTGGTGTAGTAGGTCAAATTGTTCCTTGGAACTTCCCATTCTTAATGGCAGCATGGAAACTTGCACCAGTATTAGCAGCAGGTGACGTATCTGTATTTAAACCATCCAGTACAACTTCACTTAGTGTGCTAGAGCTGATGAAACTACTTGAAGGGGTTGTGCCAAAAGGGGTTATTAATATTATCACTGGTAAGGGTTCTAAGAGTGGCGAATACTTACAACATCATAAAGGTCTTGATAAATTAGCATTTACAGGTTCCACAGAAGTTGGTAGAGAAGTTGGTATTTCCGCAGCACAAAATCTAATTCCATCTACTCTTGAACTTGGCGGTAAATCTGCAAACATTTTCTTTAGTGATGCAGATATGAATATAGCTCTAGAAGGTATTCAATTAGGTATCTTATTCAATCAAGGTCAAGTTTGCTCCGCTGGTTCAAGAATCTTTGTACAAGAAGATTTTTATGATGAATTTATCGAAAAAGCGGTAGCTGCTTTTGAGAAAGTAAAAGTAGGTAATCCACTAGAACCAACAACTCAGATGGGTGCTCAAGTAAGCGAACAACAGTTGAAGAAGATTTTAAGCTATGTTGAAATTGGTAAAAACGAAGGAGCAACAGTTGCGACAGGCGGTGAAAGATACGTGGAAGGCGATGCTGCGAATGGTTATTTCATGAAACCTACTCTACTAGTCAATGTAACAAATGATATGAGAGTTGCTAGAGAAGAAATCTTTGGACCAGTAGGTGTTGTTATTAAATTTAAGACAATTGATGAAGTTATTGAGATGGCAAATGACAGTGATTACGGCTTAGCTGGTGGCGTATTTACAAAAGATATTAATAAAGCAATTCGAGTTGCAAGAGGTATTCGTACTGGACGTATCTGGGTAAATACTTATAATACTTTCCCAGCAGGCGCATCCTTTGGTGGCTTTAAAGATTCTGGTATTGGTAGAGAAACTCACAAGGTAATTCTTGATCATTATAGCCAAATGAAGAATATTATTATTAATCTATCTGAAAAACCAGGTGGAATGTATGTAAGATAATTAAAAGTATATTAAGTATTATATGCAGTCGCACTTACGATGGAAAATCGTAGGTACGACTGCACTTTTTTTAGATTTAATACTAATTAAACCTATTCTAAAAAGGTGGCTTTGGTTGTTTGATAAAATTTTCTAATTTGACACCCCTCTTTCTTGATGAATAACAAGAGACAATTATTAAAATAGTATTTTAATATAGTGTTTGATTTAAAATTAAGGCCACAGAACAAGTGGAATATATTTACTATTTTGTAATTGAATGATATAGTAATAAGTATAAAAAATTGGAGGAGTTGCCTTGAAAAAAATAGTTTTAATATCTTCAATAATAAGTGTGATTCTGTTATTTTATATTATTGTTAATAACTTTAATGTTAAAGGAAAAACAAATAATCTTAATGATAGATTATTATCAGGAGAAATAATACAAATTAAAAATAATACAACTATTGATTTGGATGATGATGGAAATAAAGAATTGATAAGTTATAGTAATGAGTTTGGGGATAAATTATCATATTCACTTTCTATAGGTGAATTTTCTATTGATGTGAAAAAATATAATATAATAAATGATGATATTTACCTAGCTAAGTTAAGTGGGACGATCAGCAAAGATAATAACATTCAAATTCTCGTAAGACAATCTGATGGAGGGGAATATAGCTTTTATTCTGTATATTATTATGATAGAGAAAGCCTAGATACGATATCGTATATTGGAAATTTAGAGCTACTTCCATATAAAATAGATGAATTTTCATTTAAGGCTATTGCAAATGGAAATGTATTGGAACAAAAAATTGAACAAGAATTTCGTGTAGCAAGTGGATTTATAGATAATAATAGAATTCGTTCTCTTTGTAAAGTACCAAGAGAAACTTATCCATTGGGAATTATAGTAGAGACAAAAAAGGCAATTAGTATATATGGAGATCAAGACACAAGTAATATATTGGAAATTATTCCAGCAAATAAAAAATTAATATTATGCTCAACTAATAATTATAATTGGTTGTATATTAAATGTATAGATGATGATATTTATGGATGGGTTCCATTAGTTGAAAATAGTTCTATGATTAAAATAAATGAAGAAAGTTTTTCTTTACAAGATATGTTTAAAGGTATTTATTTAACAGATTTTTAACAAAAAGAATGTAATCCAAGAAGGTAATCCCTAGCTCACCCATGTTTACTCAATTATACATATAATGATATAATAAAATTTATTATAATTTTAGGGGGTATGTATGGAAAAGATGTATTTTTTAACAATATTGTCATTGATGATATTAATGTTCATTTCATGTTCTTCGATTACTAATAAACAGAAAGCAGATTCAAAAGATAATTTATCCATAACGATGGGGGAAACGACGGTCACACCAAGTATTACATCAAAAATTACTTCCGAATTGAATGCTTCGCTCTATTACGTAGAAAATACGATAGTAGGAAATAGTGATGCAGAAGATATAAACGTTTTTAAAGATACCTTTGCTGAAAATAATTTACCATCTTTTAATTATGGTACTTTTAAGGAGTGGAGTGCTGCAGATACGCTGGATTATTTTTTCTATACGGACATCAGCGAAGAAGAAATCGTAGATTATATTGAAAAAGTGAAGGAAGAGGGATTCGATCAGTTAAGTTATACGGATGAATATAAAAGTTCTGGTGAAATTACTTTTAAAGGAAAGAACGAAGATAGCTTGATAGTGGAGATACGATTGATACAAAGAGAAGCAAGAGTTGTAATTGGTTTTGAAGATGATAACCATTGAATTAACTTGCAAGTGTTAAAATCCAAGGTGGCATTCCTAATATCCTTGCTCTTATTTTAATTTTTTATATTTTAAAAATTATTTGTCTGTATTACTACGACAAGTATTAATTAACCTTCTATAAACTGAATATAGTTTTAAGAATTAAGTTGCTTTATATTAATTGAGAGATTCGTAATAAAATCTAAAATTCGATGCGTGATAGTATATATTATGTATTAGAAATAGCTTATAAAGATATGTTAAACTAAAAGTACATATAAACGGCTTTAAGTTAAGAGTGGCGGATTTCTATAGAACGTGTCATCTTAATTATTAAGAAACCTCTCAAATCTGAAAAATAGTGTATAATAAAAAAACGCTATGACAAAAGAGCGAAGTAGCGAATTCGCGAGGACTTTGCTTATGATGTTTTTTGGGTTCAAACTGCATTATTTGATGTCTGAGAAAGTGATAATCAAAGTGTTTAACAATACACCAAGGAGTATGGTTTCCAGTGCCACCTTCAGAGATAAGAGCATGGATATGCGGATTCCACTTCAAATATCGACCAAAAGTGTGAATAAATTATGAAAGTCCAACTATAATTGTAATTATCAATTTTTGGATGTTTTAATAGATGATTATCAAATTACATGTTATAATGTGGAAAAAGAATTAGCTGGTTAAATATAATTCTAAATGAATGAGGTAAGAAAACATGATAAATATTGAAACTAATAGATTGATACTTAGAAATTTTATGATTGAGGATATTGATGATTTCTTTGATTATATGAGTTTGGAAAGTACAGCAAAATATGAGAATTTTGATCCCATGACTTATGATGAATGTGTTGCAACTATAAAAAGAAGAATTGAGAAAGACAATGTTATGGCAGTTGCTTTAAAAAGTAACGGAAAAGTTATTGGTGATGTTAGTTTTTCAAAAGATGATTATGATACGTTTGATATAAGTTATGATTTTAATGAAACGTTTCATAACATGGGTTATGCAACCGAAGCTTCCTTAGCAATGCTTAATCATATTTTTAATGATTTGAGTGCCAGGAGAGTACGAGCAGAATGCAATGATGATAATTTTGCATCTATTAGATTGTTAGAACGTATGGGTATGAGGCGTGAAGGATATTTTATTGAAGATGTTACCTTCAAAAATGATGAAAATGGTAATCCTATATACATAAGTAGTTATTTATATGCTATATTAAAAAGAGAATGGGAATTATTAAGCGCAAAATGAGCTAATTAAAGGAAAAGGGGCCATCTACATCAGTGATTTTTCAATCACTAATGCGACAGCCCCTTTTCTTAGATTTGAGCTTTGCGCGTTAGATTAAAAATGATACATTGGGCAAAAGGTTAACTTTTACCAAATGTATCATTTGGGGTTGTTACTATATCTTAAATATTATCTGCAATATTATAAATTAAACGTTCAGTATCATCCCATCCAAGACAAGCATCGGTGATAGATTTACCATAAATGTGATCGCCCACCTTTTGGCTACCAGATTCAATATAACTTTCAATCATAACACCTTTAACTAGGTTTGCAATATCCGCATTTACTTTACGGCTGTGAAGAACTTCTTTTACAATACGTGGTTGTTCTGAGTAAAGTTTGTTGGAATTTGCATGGTTAGCATCTACAATGGTTGCAGGGTTTAAGAGTTGTTTTTCACCATACATGTTTAGTAACCTTACTAAGTCTTCGTAATGATAGTTCGGTATGGACTGTCCATGTTTATTCACAGCACCACGAAGAATTGTATGAGCAAGTGGATTACCGTCTGTATTTACTTCGTATGTACGATAAATAAATGTATGCTGTGCTTGTGCGGCAATACAGGAGTTTAACATTACTGAAAAATCTCCCGATGTAGGATTTTTCATACCAGCAGGAACTTCTAATCCACTAATGGTTAATCTATGTTGTTGATTTTCAACGGAGCGCGCACCTACCGCTACGTAGGAGAGCATATCATCAAGGTAAGCCCAGTTCTCTGGATAAAGCATTTCATCTGCTGCAGTTAATCCAGTCTCGTTAATGGCACGAAGGTGTAATTTACGAACAGCGATTAAACCTTCATGTAAATCTGGTTCTGCCTCTGGATCTGGTTGATGGACAATTCCTTTATATCCTTCCCCAGTTGTTCTTGGTTTGTTTGTATATATACGTGGTATAATGATCAATTTATCAGTAACTTTATCAGATACTTTTGCAAGACGGTTTAAATAATCGAGAACAGCATCTTCATTATCTGCCGAACATGGTCCTACAATAACTATAAACTTATCTGAATTGCCCGTAAAGACTTCTTTGATCCTTTCATCACGTTCTTTTTTGATTTGTTTCCCAAAGTCTGACATAGGGAATTGGTTCTTAAGTTCTTCGGGTGTAATTACATTTCTTACATAATGAAAACCCATAATCTTACCAGCCTTTCTTTCGTTTAATTCGTCGTTTACATAATAGTTTGTATGATAGAAATAACAGGTAATTATTTTCTGTCAAAAAGCTGAAACGAAATGCACATATGATATGCTTTCACCGTACTTGCATTCATTATATTGTATTATTATAAACGGGTACATGTATTCTATAACTAATTGGATGTGTTTGTCAATGAATTTAATTAACATATTTTAACTCATTTTATAACATAAATTCCTGTATGACATGGGCAATACCATCATTATCGTTTGATAATGTGATATAATTTGCTGCCTGTTTCACAACGTCTCTAGCATTAGCCATAGCAACACCTAGCCCTGCATATTCAATCATTGTTAAGTCATTATAACCATCACCACAACTTATCATTTGGTCTTTTGATAATCCTAGGTGTTCCAGTAGTTTTCCAAGGGAATAGGCTTTATCAATATTTTTTGGCATAATCTCAAGAAAGTATGGTTCAGAACGAAATATATTCAATGTATTTTTATACTTTTCTCTAAGTATTGGTTCTATTGCCGCAAGGGTGTTTCCATCTGCGGTCATGATACATTTCGTAACATCAAAATTTATATATTCGATAAAATTATCTACCACTTTTAACGGCATATGATTGATTTTTGATTCAATCTCCATATAAGTATCCATTGGTGTTCCGGCTATGATACAGTCATTTTCATAAGACATGATACCAACATTATGATCAATTGCATCTTGATAGAGCATAGGGATTAAGTCTTTTGATAAAAGTTTTTGATATATTATTTCGTTTGTTTTGCAATTGATAATCTTACCACCATTGAAGGATAGTATATAACCATCATATTCTGATAACTTAAGTTCATTTGCTAAGTTTAAGATGCCAGGGGTTGGTCTACCGGAAGCTAAGACAACGATATGACCTCTTTTTTGTATAGCAAGAATTGCATCTAACGTTTTTGGGGATATTTCTTTTTTAGAATTAGTAAGTGTGCCATCGATGTCCAGTACTAAAATTTCGTATGCCAATGTTAAGTCTCCTTTGTTTTTTCTTCTTATATAGTAGACGTAGACCTTGGATTTTGTCAAGTAAAGGGATGCATTTAAAATGAAAGGAAAGAGTACAAAATGTTCTACTAAATTTGTAGTTTTGCTTGAATAATTATTAGAATAATTAAATTAATAATAAGGACCTTGAGATATTTTCAATGTTTTTGTATACTAGGGTATTATAACGTTTCTTAAGGATTTTGTTTGAAAAAGGAGAAAAAGCATATGAGAATGTATGATTTAATTTATAAAAAGAAGAATGGCGAAGCACTCACAGAGAGTGAAATTGAGTTTATTATAAAAGGATATACCGATGGTACGATTCCAGATTATCAGATGTCAGCATTTTTAATGGCTGTTTGTTTAAAAGAGATGAATACACAAGAAACCATTGCTCTTACTATGGCAATGGCACATAGTGGTGACATGCTTGATTTATCAGGAATTCATGGGATAAAAGTAGATAAACATAGCACAGGTGGAGTCGGTGATAAAACATCACTAATCATCGGACCAATGGTCGCAGCTCTTGGAGTACCAGTCGCTAAGATGTCAGGGAGAGGACTTGGACATACCGGTGGCACCATTGATAAATTAGAAAGTTTTCAAGGATTTTCCACTTCATTATCAGAACAGGAGTTTATTAATAATGTAAATCAGTTGAAATTAGCGATAAATGGTCAAACGGCAAACTTAGCGCCTGCCGACAAAAAGATTTATGCGCTTCGTGATGTAACAGCAACGGTAGATAATATTTCGCTGATTTCAAGCTCTATCATGAGTAAGAAGTTAGCGTCTGGTGCTGATGTTATTGTTCTTGATGTTAAAACAGGTAGTGGAGCTTTCATGAAGACCTTTGAGGGAAGTCTTGAACTTGCAAAAACCATGGTAGACATCGGCAATGGGGTAGGTAGAGAAACCTATGCTGTAATTTCAGATATGAATCAACCATTGGGTATTTCTGTTGGTAACAACCTTGAGGTTATCGAAGCGATAGAAACATTAAAAGGGAATGGACCAGAGGATTTATTGGATGCTTCATTAACTTTAGCGGCATATATGCTAATTGGTGCAAAGCGAGCAAATTCAGAAAAAGAAGCTAGGGAGTTGTTACTTGGTACAATAGCTGATGGATCGGCATTAAATAAGTTTGCTGAATTTGTAAAAGCACAAGGTGGGGATGAAAGAGCGGTATTTGATACGGATCTATTTGAAAAAGCACGACTTACTTATGATGTATTAGCAAAAGAGAATGGCTATGTTACAAACTTCCACACCGATGAAATTGGTATGACTTCTTTAATACTTGGTGGAGGACGCGAAACAAAAGATAGTGTGATTGACTTAAGTGTTGGTATGAAAATACACAAAAAAATCGGTGATAAAGTAGAAGTAGGTACGAAAATTGCAACGCTTTATGCAAACGATGAAGATAAATTAAAAGCAGCGATGGAACGATTTGAACAAGCCTATACAATCTCAAAGGATGAGATAAAAGCTCCAAAACATGTATATGGAATTGTTTCACGAGATGGTTACAAACCTTATTAAAATAGACCGAATTTCCATTAATTTATAAAATATTTTGAATTGTTTATAAAAAACTAATTTGCTGTTTTAAAATTGCTTTGCTATACTGTTGTTAAAACAAGGGAGTAGAATTAGCTCTAAGAAAGAGGTTTTATTATGTCGTCTTATGTTAGTGTAAATGAAGTGAAAAAAAGCTATAAAATGGGTGAAGTAGCAATTCATGCTTCGGATGGAATTAGTTTTGATATTGAGCAAGGGGAATTTGTTGTAATCGCAGGTCCTAGTGGTGCAGGTAAAACCACTGTTTTAAATATACTTGGTGGGATGGATTTTTGTGATAGTGGATCTATAATTGTTGATGGTGACGATATCAGCAAATATAATGAAAAAAGATTAACCACGTATCGAAGGGATGATATTGGTTTTGTATTTCAATTTTATAATTTAGTTCCAAATTTAACAGCAAAAGAAAATGTTGAGTTAGCGCTACAGATATGTAAAGATCCTTTGGATGCAGAAACTGTATTAAAAGACGTAGGTTTGGAAGATAGAATGAATAACTTTCCAGCCCAATTGTCTGGTGGGGAACAACAACGAGTTTCCATAGCAAGAGCACTGGCTAAGAATCCGAAGTTATTGTTGTGTGATGAGCCAACCGGTGCACTTGATTACAATACTGGAAAAGCTATATTAAAATTATTACAAGATACTTGTAGAAAACAAGGGATGACTGTGATAGTAATTACTCATAACTCTGCAATTGCGCCAATGGCTGACCGAGTGATACGAATTAAAAATGGTAAGGTATCAGAATGTGTGAAAAACGATCATCCAGTGGATGTATCAACCATTGAATGGTAATTCGTATTACATTAGAAAGAGGTTGTCATGAAGAAGAGTGCATTGCATAAGGATTTTTTTATAGAAATTAAAAAAACGTACAATCGTTTTATATCCATATTATTAATTGTTGCCTTAGGTGTTGCTTTTTTTGCGGGCTTACGTGTCTGTAGAAGTGACATGGAATTAAGTGCAGATACTTATTACGATGATATGAATTTGATGGATTTTCGTGTTGTTAGTACCTTAGGTTTAACAGAGGATGATATTGAAGCAATTTCTAAGGTAGATGGAGTTGAAGCAGTTGAAGCAGCTCATACAAAAGATGTGTTATTAAGGTTAAATAACAATGAAATCGTTGTAAAGACGTATTCCTTGAATGAAAACGTCAATAAAAGTTATCTTGTGGATGGAAGACTACCAACATCACCGAATGAATGTATCGTAGACACGATGTTTTTAGAAAACACAGGATACAAAATAGGAGATAAAATTACGATGGAATCTGGAGACGAAACAGATTTATCGGACACGTTTAAAGAATTAACACTTACCATCGTTGGTAGCTGCCAAGACCCAAGATATCTGACGTTTTCTAGAGGAAATGGTTCCATTGGAAATGGTAACATAAACAGTTTTATTATATTACCGAAAAATAATTTTAGTTCCGATATTTATGAAGAAGCATATGTTACCTTTCATGGTAGCAAAGACTTTATGACATATTCTGAGGATTATGATGATTTTATTAAAGAACAAAAGATAAAAATAGAAGAGATTTCAACAGGACAGTTGAATAATCGTTATCAAGAACTTGTATTAGAACCATTGCAAGAGATTGAAGATGGTAAAAAAGAATTAGCAGACGCTAAAGCAAGCTTTGAAAAAGAAAAAAAAGAAGCATTGCAAACATTTGATGAAGCGAATGATAAGCTGGATGCTTTTGAAGAAACGATTAAAAATCTTCGTGATACATTAGATACGAAAAAACAAGAGCTTTATGCCATCGGTTATAGCGAAAATGATGTAAATCGTTTATTAGCTACCCAAGAAGCTCAAATTAGCACGCAAGAGGAAGAATTACTAAAACAAAGAGCGGAGCTAAAAAATCAGATTGCTACGGCAGAGAAAGAATTTAATAAAGCGGAAGAAGAAATTACTTCTAACGAAGCAGAACTGAAAGATGCCGAAGTTGAGTTAAGTAAGTTAGAAGACCCAGAGTGGTATATTTTAGATCGAAATACAGTAGAATCTTACGTATCCTATGGTGGTGATGCAAAACGTATGGAAGCGATTGCACAGGTATTTCCAGCAATATTCTTTCTAGTAGCAGCACTCGTTTGCTTAACAACAATGACACGTATGGTAGATGAACAGCGTGTTCAAATTGGTACGTTAAAGGCGCTAGGATATAGTAAGTCATCCATTGCAAGCAAATACATTTTATATGCACTTCTAGCAACGGTTACTGGTAGTATTATTGGTGTATTAATCGGTCAAAAAGTATTCCCATCCATTGTGTTAACGGCATATAAAATCCTTTATAATAATTTACCATATTCAATATATCCTTATCGATTGTTAAACGCTATAGCTGCTGGGGGAATTGCGGTAGTTACGACTACCCTTGCAACATATTTTGCATGTTATAAAGAATTAAGATCCAATCCAGCAAAACTTATGCGTCCAGTTGCGCCAAAAGTAGGTAAAAGAATTTTACTTGAGCGTATCACATTTATCTGGAAACGTTTGAACTTCACGCAAAAGTCAACACTTAGAAATTTATTCCGTTATAAAAAACGTTTATTAATGACCGTAATTGGTATCGCAGGATGTATGGCATTATTAATCGTTGGCTTTGGTATTAAGGACTCCATTGGAGTAATGGCTGAAGTTCAATATGGTCAACTTTGGAAGCAGGATGCTGTGGTTACATTCAATAGTGATATGAGTTTAGAGGATAAGCAAGCGTTAAAACAGAAATTATTAAATTATGAAGCGGTAGAGAATGTTGCTCTTGCCTTTGAAAATACAGTGGAGCTCTCAAAGGATGAAATGAGTAAATCAGCTTCTATCATTGTTCTTGAAACAATGGAAGATTATAATACATTTTTCATTTATCGGGATCGTGTAAGCAAAGAAGCGTATTCGATATCCGAGGATGGCTTAATCATTACAGAGAAACTTGCGAAGGAACTAGATGTAACTAAGGGAGATAAGATAAGCATTCAGGTCGATGATTTTAAGAAAATTGATGTTAATATAACTGCAGTTACCGAGAATTATATTCAAAACTACATTTACATGACACCAAAACTATATGAAGACGTGTTTGGAAAGAAAATTGATTATAACCAGTACTTAATGAAGCATCAATATTCTGACACCGCAAAGGAAGAAGGTTTGTTCTCACAAATACTAAAAGAGAACAAAGACGTATTATCCATTTCTTCCATACGTGCCTTACAGCAAAGGATTGATGATATGCTTCAAAGTTTAAATATTGTTGTGTATGTATTAATTATCTGTGCAGGTATGTTGGCTTTTATCGTACTTTATAATTTAAGTAATATAAATATCAATGAACGTAAGAGAGAGTTGGCATCTTTAAAAGTACTAGGTTTTTATGATAAAGAAGTAAACTCCTATGTTATGCGTGAAACAATTCTTCTAACACTCATAGGAATACTATTTGGTACGATACTTGGTATTGTATTGCATCGTTTTGTCATTGTTACCTGTGAAGTGGAAGGAATGATGTTTGGTCGTTTAATAAAAACAACTAGTTTTTTAATAAGTGGACTTTTAACATTGATGTTTTCATTTATGATATCTTTTGTAATGTATTTTAAATTGAAAAAGATTAATATGATTGAATCCCTTAAGAGCGTAGAATAAAATAATAGAACGAATTGTTTGTATTAGAAGTGATATGGTATGCATCATTTAAGGATAATAATTAAATGATGCATATTATAGTCTATAATTATGTGTGAAATATATTATTTCTGCATATAGTAGAATAAGGCTTTTGACAGATAAGTAGGGATTTATTTTGCAAAAAGGTGAAAAAATATGTGGCAATATTTTTCGAACTATTTTAATTGGTCTAATTATACTGATACTTTTTAGGTTTATCATTCCAAGAACATCGCTCTACTATCGCGTTAAATTATATCGACCTGTATTCGGCAATTATTTAAATGAGTATGATTTGGTACTGATAAAAGGTGAGAGTGAGCGAGTATATGTAAAGAATGTAAATGTACGTGTGCGTTATGAATCCACAGATTTTAAAGTTGCATATGTAAATAATTTTGGTAAAGTAACAGCGAAACGAAACGGACTTTGCTATATTAAAGTACATGTCAATGGAAAAGTATTAAAATGCAGAGTCCGCGTTATTTCGTTAAACCGAACTTCTGTTAATCTATCTGTCGGTAGCAGTAGATGGCTGAATGTTAGGGGATGTGTCTTGCGTGAACGCTATTATAGTAGTGATAAAAGTATAGTAAAAGTATCACGTTTTGGTAAAATAACAGCAGTGAGTAAGGGAACTGCAACAATTACAGTAGAAGCATATGGTAGAGAAATGAAATGTAAAGTGGTAGTAAAATAGAGATATTTTAAAATGCCGCAAAGATTTTCATAATAGCAATTGTATCAGTGAACGTGCCTCGAAGCTTGTATTCTGTGATAAATTCATTCCTTTCATAAAAGTAGAGTTATCATTAGAATTATAGTATTAATTTTATATACAGGTTTCTACTATTACTTGTCATAAAATTACGACTACTTGACTAAAATATTAGTAATCAAGTTGCGTTGGGTGGTTTATGAAACACTTCATTAAGAGATATGTTAAATTAGCTATGGCCTTGTCATTAACCCTTACGATACTTCTTATGAGTTGCATGGAAGTATTTGCTTCTACAATTCAATATGAAACAAAAAATACGGATACAACGCCAATTGTGAACGAATCGGAAATTGAAATAACAGCACAAGCAGCTGTATTGATGGAAGGTTCTACAGGTAAAATAATTTTTTCAAAAAATGCAAATGAAGAATTAAGACCAGCTAGTATTACAAAAATTATGACTTTGCTACTAATATTTGAAGCAATCGAGGCTGGGCAGATAACATTAACAGATTCTGTACCAGTAAGCGAACATGCTGCGTCTATGGGTGGATCACAGGTATATTTAGAACCATATGAAACTCAGGATGTAAATACAATGATAAAATGTATTAGCATCGCAAGTGCAAACGATGCGAGTGTAGCTATGGCTGAGTTTATTGCTGGTTCCGAAGAAGCTTTTGTAAAACGTATGAACGAACGTGCAAAAGAACTAGGTATGAAGAATACAAATTTTGTGAACTGTTATGGCTTAGATACTGACAATCACTACTCAAGTGCTTTGGATGTTGCATTGATGTCAAGAGAATTGATTATGAATCATCCAGAGATAAGTAATTATTCTACGGTATGGATGGATACGTTTGTACATACGACAAAAAAAGGGCAATCTGAATTTGGACTAAATAATACGAATAAGTTAATTAAATCCTACCAAGGAATCACAGGATTAAAAACTGGATCTACAGGTTTAGCAAAATATTGTTTGTCAGCAACTGCTAGAAGAGATGATATGGATTTAATAGCAGTAATTATGGCAGCACCGGATACCAAGACTCGTTTTGGGGAAGCTACAAAACTTTTAAATTATGGTTATGCAAATTGTAGCATCTATAAGGATACGGGAGAAGATCTTGTATTGCCAAATGTAGTTGTAAAAAAAGGTGATGTTGATGAGATACCAGTGAAAGTAAATGGTAGTTTTTCCTATCTTTGTACCAATGGTATGAAACCGGCGGATATTACAAAAGATGTGAAGGTTCTTCCAGAAGCCATTGCACCAATTGACGAAGATGATGTTGTTGGTCAGATTACATATTACTATAATGGTAGTGAGATTGGTACACTTCCATTGGTGGCTACTGCTCCGGTGGGTAAAGCCGGTTATATGGATTATTTTATAAAACTTATATATAAATACTTTTAAAGGAGAAAGCATGGAGATAATCATAGGAATCCTAATCGTCATTGTGATTGGCATTGCATATTTAATCTTTGAAAATAAAAATCTAGCTATCACAAACTATATCATTGAACAGGAAAGAGTACCAAAAGCATTTGATGGTATGCGATTTGTATGTTTAACCGATCTTCATAACAATAGATTTGGAAAAGACAATAAACGTTTACTTGCTCATATACACTCTTATAAGCCAGATGTAATACTCATTGCTGGTGATATGATAGTAGCTAGAGAGACTAAGAAGTTAAATACAGCACTAAGTTTGTTAAAAGAATTAAGCAATCATTATCCTGTGTATTATTCCCCTGGAAATCATGAGTTAAAATTAGAAATGTGGGAATTAAATAGACCAAAGAATAGTGAGGACAATTGCTTTATCACATATTTGTCAGAAATAAAAAAATGTGGTGTCTCCTACTTAGACAATGATAGTATAACAATTGAAAAAGGTAAAGATAGGTTGCAAATAACGGGTTTAAATCTTCCTCTCATGTTTTTTTATAAAGGAGGAAAACCGGTTCCTTTTGACAAACGTGACATGTCAGAATTAGTTGGTACTGCAAGCAATCAAGCATATCAAATTTTGCTCGCCCATATGCCAAATTATTTTGAAACCTATGCAGAATGGGGAGCAGATTTTGTTCTATCGGGTCATGTTCATGGTGGAATCATGTGTATACCGTATTTGGGTGGTGTGATATCGCCACAATATGAGATTTTTCCAAAGTATGATTCGGGAATTTTCACCCATAAAAAATCAATCATGTTATTATCAAGAGGACTTGGAACACATACCATACCTGTACGTGTATTGAACCGTCCAGAATTGATCTGTATGGAATTAAAGAAAAAATAGTATTCAAAATTTAAAAATAATGCTATAATAAAAAATATTAGTAATATTAATAACATAATAATATTATGAAAGAATGTCCCGGAATCGTTTGGGTTCCAGGACATTCTTATGTGTGTTAATAAAATACTTTAATTATGAAGAGAAAGAAAGGTACCTTATTTCATGAGAGAATTTCTAATCGTATTAATTGCAAGTTTATTTGCAGGAATTGTGATAATGATTCTGCATGAATTTCCAAAAGCATTTGTATACCAGTTGTTAGATAAAAAGCAAAAGAAGAATGAAGAGGACATGGTAAAAGATTCTTTACCAATAAAAAACCAAAGTATTTGGAAGCTTCATCACTATATTGATCCCATCGGTTTGCTTTTTTGCGGTATCTTACGTATTGGATTTTCAAAGCCATATTATTATCGCATCAAAGATAAAAAGGTAAGTCGGATTTTAGGGATTACAGGATTATTATCTTTAATATTACAGTTTTTAGTCAGTGCTAGCATTCTGCGCTTTGGTCTAGGCTTAGATTCGAAATTAATCATTTCAGCAGGTGCATCGACTGCATTCGAATTTTTTATCTATTTTATTTCATGCTATGCTATAATAAGTCTTGGAATGTTGTTGACCAATTTATTCCCAATCGTTGCATTCGATATGGGGTTATTAGTTGCGGCGAGTTCACCTCTTAAATTCCTAACAATCATACGTGCAGACTATTTGATTAAAATGGTTTGGTTATTTACCGTGTTACTTGGAATCTTAAGCGCTGTGAGTTCCACAATCTTTGGATTATTTATGGGATAGGAGATGTATATGGGAATTCCTGTTAAGTTAGAAGCTTTTGAGGGTCCACTTGACCTCTTACTTCATTTAATTGATAAAAACAAGGTCAGTATTTATGATATACCAATTGTTACAATTACAGAACAGTACATCGAGTATATTCGTGGTATGGACGAAAAAGACTTGGATGTCATGAGTGAATTTTTAGTTATGGCAGCGACTCTTTTAAAAATTAAATCTCAGATGCTTCTTCCAGCACCGAAAAAGGAAGAAGAGGAGGAAGAAGTTGACCCTAGACAAGAACTTGTAGAGCGCTTACTGGAATATAAGATGTTTAAGTTCATTTCAAGTGAATTAAAGGACAAGCAATTGGATGCTGAACTTATGTTATTTAAAGAAAGTTCCATTCCAGAAGAGATTGCAGATATTAAAGATGAGGTGGACATACCTTCTCTTTTGTCGGATTTAACACTTACAAAACTGCATGCAATCTTTAAATCGGTTATGAAAAAGCAAGAAGATAAGATTGACCCAATCCGTAGTAAATTCGGAAGGATTGAACGGGAAGAAATCAATTTAGCAGAAAAGATACTTGAAATTCAAGAGTATGGGCTCTTACATAAGACGTTTAGTTTTCGTAGCCTTCTTGAACGTCAAGCGGATAAAATGGAAATTGTAGTAACATTTCTTGGTATCCTAGAATTAATGAAGATGCAACGAATAGAAATACTTCAAAAAGAACTATTTGACGATATCTTGATTGAATATCTTGCAGACGATATTGCATCAGTGGATGAATTTTCTATGGAATAGAAGTAATTCTTTTAAGAAAGGTTAGGATTACGTATGAAAATTGAAAAATTAGAAGCCATGATTGAAGCTATATTATTTACTATGGGAGAGGCGGTAGAGTTAGATAGAATCTCTATGGCCCTTGAACACGACGAAGATACCGTTAGAAAAATCATACGGAACATGATGGATAAATATGAAGCCAATGATCGTGGAATTCAGATTATTGAATTAAATAATTCATTTCAATTATGTACAAAGGCGTCAATGTATGAGACGCTTGTAAAAATTGCTCATGTACCAAAGAAACATGTATTAACGGACGTTTTATTAGAAACACTTTCTATTATAGCGTATAAGCAACCAATTACAAAACAAGCGATTGAAGGAATACGTGGTGTAAAGAGCGATCATGCAGTAAATAAATTAGTAGAGTACAATTTGGTTTGTGAAGTTGGTCGAATGGATGCTCCTGGTAGACCAATTTTATTTGGAACAACGGATGACTTCTTGCGTAGTTTTGGAATCACATCCTTACTAGATTTACCGATGGTAAATCCTGAAAAAGTAGAAGATTTCAAATTAGAAGCAGAGGAAGAAGCTCAGTTAAAACTAGATATTTAAGTTTATTATATTTAAGAGTATTTTGTATTAGAAAGAAGTCATAGTGATTAAGAATGATAGAGTGACTCATACTTTTTTATTTTTAGGAATACCAGGCTAATTTAAGTGGAAAAGTATTAGAAAAAAAGCAAAATTGTTTTTAGACTTTGAATACAATTAAAATGTTAAAGTATCGTGCATCGAATATAACTTAAATCTTTATTAAAATTATGTAAAAGTACTAGACTATAGTCCTTTAACTGCTATAATGAAAAAAGCACATATCATGGAGGGACGAATGTTTGGCTATATTAATATAAATAAACCAGAATTAAAGGTAAAAGAATATTACGAATACAAAGCTTATTATTGTGGTTTATGCAATACATTAAAGAATCGTTTCGGACGTTTTGGTCAGATGACATTAACTTATGATATGACTTTTTTAATCATTCTTTTAAGTTCTTTGTATGAGAGTGAAACAACTTGTGAAAAACATCGTTGCTTAGCGCATCCGACCAAAAAACACGCCATGTTGCAAAATGAAATATCAGAATATGCCGCTGATATGAACATAGCTCTTAGTTATCATAAAATGTTAGATGACTGGAATGATGACAAAAATGTTCTTAAAAAAGCGGGATCTGTATTGCTTTTAAAAGACTACAAGCGTGTAGAGAAAAAGTATGAGCGGCAATGTAATGTAATTAAAGAATGTTTGCAGCAGTTAAGTATATGTGAAAAACAAAAAGAAACAAATTTAGATATTGTTTCACGCAGCTTTGGTGAATTGATGGGTGAAATGTTCGTATATAAAGAAGATCATTTTAGTAATACATTACGTAATATGGGATTTTATTTAGGAAAATTCATCTATCTTATGGACGCATATGAAGATTTGCCAGAAGATGAGAAGGACGGCAGCTATAATCCTCTTTTATCGATTTCAAAGCAGGAGAATTACGAAGAAAAAGTCTTAGAGATTCTTACTATGATGATGGCAGAATGTACAAAGGAGTTTGAAAAATTGCCTTTGCTGCGTGATGCACAGATTCTTCGAAATATATTATATGCTGGTGTTTGGTCAAAGTATGATAAACTTCGCCAGAAGTGTGTGAAGGAGTAAGGAGATACATTTACCAAAAAGGAATGTCTTTTTACTATAGTTAAATATTAAATCAGAAAGATAAAGGAAGGGACGAACCATATGATAGCTGATCCATATCAGGTACTTGGAATTTCAAGAAATGCAACCGATGATGAGGTGAAGAGAGCTTATCGTGATCTAAGCAGAAAATATCATCCGGATTCTTATATTGATAATCCACTCGCTTCTCTTGCAGAAGAGAAATTTAAAGAGGTACAAGAAGCCTATGATCAAATTATGAATGAGCGCCAACATGGTGGTGGGTACTCAACAGGTACATCGAATACCTATTACAATCAAGGAAATGACTCGGGAGAGTTTGCAACGGTTTATAGCTATATTAACGCTAGAAGATATACAGAGGCAGCACAGCTTTTAAATAATATCTCTACAAGAAATGCTAGATGGTTTTATTTAAGCGCAATTACTAACGCTGGACTTGGAAATAACATTCTCGCTTTAGACCATGCTAGAACCGCTGTTTCTATGGAACCAATGAACCGCGAATATGTTAACTTTTACAACCAATTGCAATATGGTGGAGCGCGTTATAATTCAACGGGTCAAACATATGGTAGAACTGGTATGGATACTGGTGATTTATGTTGTAATCTATGTATTGCAGATACTTGTTGTGAATGTATGGGAGGCGATTTGTGCACATGCATCTAGGCACGAAGCATTTGTCGTTGTTAGGTCTATTATTAGCATTTAGTGTTGTACTAATAGTTTTAAGTGGAGTGATTGAAACCAGTACGTTATTTTTATTAGCAGCAGCATCTTTTTTTGTAGGAATTGCTTTTCGGGAGACGAACAAACCTCTGGGTGTTGCTTTTTACTTGGCAAGTGTATTCTTAAGTTTCATTCTTGCGCCAAATAAGATGTATTGTATTACGTTTGCGGTAATTAGTTTATATATTGTTTTCATAGAATTATTGCGTGATAAATTTCAAACCGATGATAACAGTAATTCTGAGAAGAATACGAAGGGGCTTGGTCATCTTGGAAGGATTCTATTGAAATATGGATTATTTAATCTTATATTCATTCCAATTTTGGTATTTGCTCCAGCACTTATTATTGCAACGAAGCTTAATCCTTTGAGTACAATCTTATTTTTCTTAGGCGGTCAGATTGTGTTTTTTATTTACGATAAAGCCTATGAGTATTTTATGGTTCATTATTGGGGGAAATTCAGAAGAAATTTCTTCCGTTAACCTATATAAGAGTACTACTTTAAAATTTTATATTTGTAATTATTATAATGCCCTTGACGCAAGAAATCCAAGCCGTCAAGGGCATTTGCTTTCATAGAATTCACAAATTCTTCACACATTATTAGCACTCGACAGTTGACAGTGCTAATAATGTGTGTTATATTACATATATAACAAGAAAGCATAATAATTATAGCAATGCAACAGCAACAGCAACAGCAACAGCAACAGCAATAGCAATAGCAATAGCAATAGTAATAACTATAGCTATGGTAATCACAATAATATTTTCCTTATTATGCTACTTGATGATATATAAACACAATAAACACACAAGTAGGTGTCATATATTGATTATTAAAAGGAGGAATGACTTATGATGATGCCAAGTATTTTAAGAAGAAGTTTTTTTGATGATTTCATGAGTAACCCATTTGAATCCGTGTTTTCCATGGATAACGATATGTTTTTTGGTGATAGGAATTCCACTCTTTTAAAAACGGATGTGAAAGAAAAAGATGGTAATTATGAATTTGAAATAGAACTTCCAGGATACCAAAAAGAGGATATTCATGCAAAATTAAAAGATGGATACTTAACGATTTCAGCTTCTCGCAATGAAAATAAGGACGAAAAAGATGAAGAGGGCAATTATATTCGTCGTGAACGTTATTCTGGAAAATGTCAAAGAAGTTTCTTTGTAGGGAAAGAAATACGTGAAGAAGATGTGAAAGCTAAATTTGAGAACGGTATTTTACATCTAGTTGTACCTAAACTTGAGGAAAAGAAATTGGTTGAATCTGAAAAAAGAATAGAAATTGAAGGATAAAAAATGGCTCTATGGTTGAAATTCAATGACCATAGAGCTATTTTTATTATATCTCAAAAAATAAGTAAAGTTTCTGATAATGCATCTTAAAATACATGGAATGATGTAAAGGTGAATCTGAGAAGTTGGTGTGTATCATTAGTAAAGAAATTTCATAACGACAGATGCTTGAATCTGCTTATTTCCAGGTTCAATAGGGGTAGCAGCGATGCTTTCTTTTCTAGCAAAATCAAGAGTAGCCGTAGGGGGAGTTCCAACTTCATTGATTCTTATTGGAACGGGAGCATTGGGTATACCTAAGCTTTCTGCTATTAAAATAGCTTTTTGATAGGCGTTTTTTATCGCAAGATCAAGAGCCTGATAATAATAAAAGTTAGAGTCTGAAACTTGGAATTCAATAAAATCAACTACATTTGCACCATTATTTACAGCAGTATCAATAATATATCCTACGTTATCTAAATCCTTTGTTTTGATTTCTAATATATTACGAACGGTATATCCTTTATCTATTTGCTTACCATTTTCGTATTCATAGAGTTTGTCGATCGTATATTGGTAGGTTTTAATATCAGTAACATTAAGGTCTCGTAAAGCATCAAGGACAGCTTGACTAATTCTCGCATTTTCATTTTGTATATCAGTTAAAGGTTCTCCGTTAGTTTGAACACCTAAACGAAGGACAGCTAGGTCTGGGGCAACTGTTACTTCCCCTTTTCCGGTTAGCGTCATAATATTTACAGCAGTGGAGTTCATGGATGGATATACCATAAGTTGAAGGACTCCCTTAATATGAAATTAGTGTATTATATGTCATTATATATAAAGTATGATAGCATATTATTGGAATGTTATAATATCCAGTTGTAATACTTAAGAATTATCCCCACGAGTGCTAGTATGTAAATAAACTTAAAATTCTTAATTTTAAAGAAATTCTTTAGAAATTCTTTCGTTTTTTCTGATGTAGCTCTTTCGTTTGTTTCTCTATAATAAAACCCATATGAACAAAGCATTTAAGATATGTAGTGTATGCAATGTTTTCATGAAATTACATGTAATTCATGTATAAAACAAAAGAATTTATAGGAGTTGTGGGAGAAAAAATGGATGTAAGTTTTGTAATGGAATACTTAAGTAAATATGGGGCAATCTTTTTATTTCTAATTATCTTATTAGAATATATGAACTTACCTGGCTTCCCAGCAGGGATTATTATGCCAGTAGCAGGAATATTATCTGCAAACGGCAGATTAAGTTTACTAATGACATTAATTATTTCATTGTTTGCCGGTTTGGTAGGAAGTTGGATATTATATGGCATTGGATTTTATGGTGGAGAGCTTTTTTTATCTAAATTTATGAAGAAGTTTCCAAAACAACAAGAAAAGATTTTATCTTGGATTCAGTGGGTTAAGAATAAAGGGCCTATTGGCATTTTTATAGCAAAATTAATACCGATGATTCGCACGTTAATATCAATACCTGCTGGAGTTGCTAAAATGAACTTTTTGAAATATACATTATTTTCAGGACTTGGAATTTTTGTTTGGAATTTCTTTTTCATTGGAGCAGGTTATGTGTTTGGTGAAGCAGTATTTCAATATATAAAATAAGGGGTGGGAAAATGCGTATCGCAATGTTAACAAACAATTATTTACCTTTTGTAGGTGGAGTGCCAATTTCAATACAACGACTTTCTGAGGGGTTAAGGTCCTTAGGAAATGAAGTCTATATCTTTGCACCAACATATGAGGAGGAGTTAAAGGAAGACTTTGTAATAAGGTATCGCTCCTTTGAAAAAACCTTTGCAAATGGATGTGTTTTACCAAATGTTATGGACCCAGTGATTAAGAGAACTTTTAAAGAAATGCAATTTGATCTGATTCATGTACATCATCCGGTATTAATAGGAAATACGGCAATATCCTTAGGAAAAAAGTACAACATACCGGTTGTTTTTACATATCACACTAGATATGAGCAGTATTTACATCACTTGAAACCGTTTCATAAGTTATTGTCACGTTATAATAATGAAAATAATCTTGTGATGAAATCAGTGGAAGAAAAAATGTTAGATATTAGCATGAACAAAATGGTTCCTTATTATATAAAAAGATTTACGAAGGAATGTGATTTAGTCTTTGCTCCAACAGCATTAATGAAGACTCTTCTATTGAATCAGGGAGTGACAACAGAAATTGAAGTGTTACCATCTGGATTAAATGAGGTATTTTTTCAAAGGGATACAAAAATTGCAAATGCAATAAGAAAACAATACATTAGAAATGAACAGTTTTTGCTATGTACGGTAAGTCGTTTGGAGAAAGAAAAGAATTTAGAATTTTTATTACGTGGAATAAAACGCTTAAAAGAAAGCTTTGGTGATCAATTTCATCTTCTAGTAATGGGAGATGGCACAAAAAGAGGAGAGTTGGAGAGTAATGTAAAGGAGTTGGGCCTTACAAATCAAGTCACATTTTTAGGTACGATTTCTCAAGCAGATATCTCAAATTATTATGAGGCGAGTGACTTGTTTGTCTTCTCTTCAAAATCTGAGACGCAAGGAATTGTATTATTAGAAGCAATGGCTGCAAAACTGCCAGTGGTAGCTGTAAAAGCCAGTGGTGTGGATGATATTGTTGTGAATCATTTTAATGGAGTTACAACAATGGAAGATGAAAATGAATTTGCAGACCGTATTATGAACTTATTAATTAATAAAGAAGAACATAAAATACTCTCTGCAGGTGCTTATGAAACAGCAATGAAGTACCGAGTGGATACACTTTCAAAAAAGGCAGAGGAATATTATAAAGAAGCTATTATTCTGAAAGGAGAGCGAAATGCAAATCAGCGTGTACAAAAGAAACAAGAGAAAAGGGATTTGGTATCATATCATTCACTCATATCTTAATCTTGTTGATAAAACCTCGACATTTTGCATCGTAGGGAAGGAAAAACTTGATAACAATCAAATGGTGGGTTATTGGCATACAGATAGCTATTCAATGCAATTGTTTCTAAAAAAGATTCAATATGATTTTAAATCAATTTCTGTAATCGTAACGGCAGATAAACGAGGGGACTATATTGAACAAATGATTGAGTCTTTTGGAGCGAATGCGCTTAGGGTTAGAGATGGCTTAAAGATGAAAGATACTTATTCAAATATTTTAGTCGAAGCAAAGAAAGAAGGTAAGATACTTGCAACTGCGCTGGATGGTCCACTAGGACCACTTCATAAACCGAAGAGATTGTTGTTTTTACTAGCCAAACAAGCGGATAAAGAGATGGTGTACATTTACTTTACGTACAGCAAATGCATTCGATTAAAGAACCGTTGGGATAATTACGTAATACCTCTTCCATTTACAAAAATACAAGCAAATGTAGAAAACATAGGAAAAATAACGAATATTCAATTAAATAGTATTAAAAATGAATCATTTGTATTAAAATATGAATAAAAGAAAATTCGGTTGAAATGTTCAACTCTTATATGTTAAATTAAATGAGCTTAGTTGTATGTATAAAAAAGCTTATTAATATGTATATGTAGAATGAGTTTATTTAAATTATAGGAAAGACCTTGCTTATGTAAAGTGTTAAAGTAAAGTCTCCCATAGTAAAAAATGCACTAGGTGCGATAATGCGCACCTCGCGGAAATAAATATATTGCTATGCAAACTGCAAAAAACATTTCAGTCGATCACATATTTTAAAATACATGATTTGTTCTGTAAAATAGGAGGGGTAGTGTGAAACAGTATCACATTTTAGTCGTTGAGGATGACTTACAAATACAGGAAGGATTAGCTATTTATTTGAGGAATCAAGGATATAAAGTGTTTGCCTGTTCCAATGGAATTGAGGGACTTGAAATAATTAATAAGGAAGAAATACATTTAGCAATCGTTGATATCATGATGCCAAAAATGGATGGAATAAGTATGACGATGAAGCTAAGGGAGAAATTTGATTTTCCAGTGATTATGCTATCCGCAAAATCAGAAGATATCGATAAAATCACAGGATTGAATATAGGAGCAGATGATTATGTTACAAAGCCATTTACTCCAATGGAACTATTAGCTAGAGTGAATTCTCAGTTAAGAAGATATTCAAAATATCTGCAAGCAATTGAACAAAACAATGAGAAAAAAGAAAATACAATAGTAATTGGTGGCTTAGAATTAAATGAAGACACGGTCGAAGTAAGTGTGGATGGTAGTTTAGTGAAAGTTACACCGATGGAATTTAAAATATTGCAACTATTAATGAAGAATGCAGGCAAAGTATTTTCCGCGGAGGAAATATACGAACGGGTTTGGAATGAACGTGCTGTAAATACCGATACAATCATGGTACATGTGCGTAATATTCGTGAAAAGATAGAAATCAACCCGAAAGAGCCAAAATATTTAAAGGTGGTATGGGGAATTGGATACAAAATCGAAAAGCAGTAGAATTATAGGGACGATTGTCGCCTGGATCTTAATACTTATAACAGCAGTCTGTGTTGTTAAAGCATATCCACTCGTATGGGAAAGAGATAAAGAAACAGAAGTAAACTTATATGAATCATATGATATGGTGGAATTACTTACTAAAATGAATTACGCATTTTATATGGATGTAGCAGAACATCGGGCACAGAAATTACTTACGCCATTAGAAGTATTTGGAGTTGAGGAAAATTTAAATACACAAGGTAATAATACACAAGGCGATAATACACAAGACAATAATACACAAGATGATAATACAGAAGTCAATAATGCACAAAATAACAATTCGAATATCTATGAAGATGAATATGTACAGGAAGAAGAATATGTATATGATGAAGAAAATGTACCGGAGCATTATGCATATGAATACAATAATGTGCTAGATTATATTGATGGAAGGCTATCTTATTGGGAAAGGCTCGTACGAAATAATATAAATTTAGAATATGCAGTTGTAGACAACTTAACAAACAAAGTTGTAAAATCAAGTTCAGAGGAATTTGCTAAAATAGATTTATCAACTCTAGATTTATCAAACTATGCCTTTAGTGTAAAGTTAACTTATAATGGGTATGGGACGGTTGAAGTAAGCAATGTAAATGGTGCAAATCAAAAGAAGATATCAAATTTATTTTCAAATTTCAATTATAGTGAGTTTATCTATGATGGATATGGCTACATTGAGGAATTTGTTAAAGATAAAATTTCAATTTCTATGCCAGAAAATATGACGGTTATTTTTGCTGTTCCTGAAAATATAACAGTACAGGATGAGTTTTACTGGAGTATCTATGGAGACGACACGAATTATTTTATGAGTACAGGTTTCGTTTTTATTAGTATTGTAAGCATTGGTTTTATTATAGCATTAGGAATTATATTTACAATGATAAAACCACGGCAAATGGCAGAGGGACTATCCTCTAAAATACCTTTTGAAATTATTGTAATTGGAGCTTTTTGTTTGATTTTTCCAATAACAATATTGGGAGAGTTTGCATACGACTGGATTGGTGGATATAATGATATTACAATTTTAGAAAATTTAGCAGAGGCAGATAGATATTACGCTAATTTTGCAATTCATACCTTAGTATGGTTTCTTGTCTTAGGTGCTTTCTTTATGATGACATTGTCCTTGTTACAGGTTTTTGTAATCGGATTCAAGCGTTATTGTAAAGAAAAAGTATTAACAATCCGGTTTTGTTATTGGATAAAAGGTAGATGTGCAAAATTCTATCAAAAACTAATATCATTTGATTTGTCCGATAATACAAATCGTGTCGTATTTAAATTGGTTGCTGTTAATTTTATCATACTATTAATTTTATGTAGTATATGGTTTTTTGGAATACCGATTCTCTTTATTTATTCTGTCATAATATTTGTTTTACTTGCAAGGTATCTTAATAATATAAAGGATAAGTATTCATATTTATTAAAAGCAACAAATCAGATGGCACAGGGCGATTTGGATGTAGAAATTGAAGAAGATTTAGGAGTATTTGAACCATTTAAAGACGAAATCAAAAAGATACAGTCAGGTTTTAAAAAGGCAGTGGATGAGGAAGTGAAAAGTCAAAAAATGAAAACAGAGTTAATCACAAATGTTTCTCATGATTTAAAGACACCTCTAACTGCTATTATCACATACATTGATTTGTTAAAAGATGACTCTATCACAAAAGAGGAAAGAGATTCTTATTTACAAACATTAGAACAAAAATCTTACCGTCTTAAGAATCTAATCGAGGATTTATTTGAAGTTAGCAAAGCAACAACAAATAATATTGAAGTTGTAAAAGAAGAAGTGGACATCGTTGCTCTTATAAAGCAAGTATTATTTGAGTTAAAAGATCAGTTAGAAACAGCAAAGATAGAAGTACGTACGCACTTACCAGAAGATAAAGTGATATTAACTTTGGATGGCCAAAAGACATATCGTATCTTTGATAATTTGCTTGTTAATATTAGTAAATATGCATTAGCAAATACTAGAGCTTATGTGGATTTAGAGGAAAAGGAAGAACAGGTTATTGTAACTGTAAAAAATATTTCAGCAACGGAACTTGATTTCCTATCCGAGGACATTACTGATAGATTTGTTCGAGGAGATAAAGCAAGAACAACGGAAGGATCTGGGCTTGGCTTAGCTATTGTAAAGAGCTTTATGGAATTGCAAGGTGGAGATTTTTCGATTGTAGTAGATGGAGATTTATTTAAAGCAATTCTATTATTTCGAAGATAAAAATGGCAATGAATTCACGATTATGGTATAATAAAGGCAATGTGAAGTTTAATAGCTTATTGATACCAATAAAGTAGAACATAAATGATGTTGGTTCAGGTTCTGAAATCAAAATCGTGTATTTTCAAGCTAGCGGAAAAGCGATTGTAGCAACAAGAGTGTGAATAGTTTTATATTCATGATATCATATATAATAAAAACTTCGCGTGTAGTGTGAATCTACTACTGCGGAGTTTTTTATTTTGAATTCATTAAAGAGGCTTTCAGCTTTTCTTAATCAGAAAATTGACTGCCCCTTATAACAAAGCGTTTGGGAATCAAAAGAAATACTACATAGTGGTAATAAGGATATTAATAAGTAACATAAACGGATAGAGAACATCCACTAAAATTTTAAGTATTATAAAGGAGTATTAATCATGTTTGAACAAGATTATATTATGAGACTTATTCGTGAAATGGTAAGAACTATGGCGAAACTAGTTTTTAAAGTAGATATTGATGATCCAAAACAAATTGATTTTGAGAATGAAGACTTAGAAGAAGAATATTATAATCTAATAACTATGATTAATTCAGGTATGGTAAATGAAGCAGAAAATATGCTTCTAGATCAACTTGATTTATCGAATAAGAAATCATTTGAAATGTCTCTTATGTTTTATTCTTATTTAAACGAAAAGAATGATGATTTTCTTGAAACACACAATTATTCAAGAAAAGAAGTTGTTGATGGAATAAAAAACGTATGTGATAAATTCGGTTATAGTGGTTTTACAGAATCATTTCTTGGTGATATGCTTCCGTAATTCTTATGAAATACTATATTTAGGAAACTCTATTTAATAACAGAATTTATACACAATAAAAATACGATAATAAGTGGGTTGTAGCAAAATAGTTCTTGCTATTTTGTAACAGCCCAAATTTAATGTAAAGGAATTGAAAAATGGCTTGGAGTAAAACAAAACAACAATTAGAAAGTTTTTTATGCGAATCATTAAAAAAGAGAGTTGAATACCGCGCAACAGCATATCGCTACTCTCCTGATAAATCAGGAAAATGCTACATAACAGTAGATAAAAAAGAAGTATTTGATATGAATGAGCAAAAAGCTCATGTAAAGTGGTTTAAATCGGAGCAAGAGATTAAGAATGATACAAGTATATTTCTACCAATCAATGAGGATGATATGAAAGCGGTACGTGAAGAGGGAGGAAATAAAATACCAGAAGAACGTATCAAAGTAATTGCACGAAATAAAAAGATAGCTGTTTATGCAAAGAAAACGATGGACGCCCAAACGTTATTAAGCAAGTCTAATTTTTATACAATGGCAAATACGTATTTATCAAGTAATGTGAACCAGTGTCTGTCCTCTGAGGATATTCTTCTTAATGTATTGGCGCTGATTGATCGAAGGGTTGGTAAAAAGCGACTAAGAGATATGCGGGACGTAATTTCATTAAAACATCCGATTGTTCAGTATTTCTATAATATACGTTGTGAGGTAGAAGGAATTCGATAGAAGTCTATAAAGAGACCGTAAGTTTAGGCTATCCAAATAACTATTTGCAAAACGGAGAAATGTATGCGAACTTTAAAGGATGGAAATAGTATTAACATTGTGTTTATAGGAATCTGCGATAACTTTTGAAACAAGCAATATGAGAAAGGAAGGCCATTTTATATCGATTGAAGAATTTCATTGTCAATTGTATTTGCCATAAAAACAACATATATTACCTGTAAAATTATTTATAAAATTGGAATAATTTATCTATGAACAATAACAGGGGAGGAAATGATATGGATAAGACACAAAAGGGTGCAAACATAACAAAAATTATAGTTGCTTTTATGGCAATGATTCTGTTTCTTAGTATTCATTGCATACCAGAAAAGACTGTGTTTGCGTCAGATTTAATGATTGGATTCCAAAATCCAGAAGATATTATTATTACGACACCAAAGAATAATTTTTCCACAAAAGCTAGCAAAATAAGCATTTTAGGCGCAAGTGATTATAATTATCCACTTTACCTAAATGGGATGGAAGTTGAAACTACCTTGTACGGTTTCTTTACCGTTTACGTTGATCTAGAAGTTGGTAAGAATGAATTTGTGTTTGAGAACAATGGAAAGTTAAAGACGATTACAATAACGAGAAATAAAACAACGACAAGTTCATCCAATTCATCCAGTGGCTCCTCTGGTGGAACTACTACAAAGCCAAAAGAGACGTATAAGAAGTATGAAACAGAGGTATATGGTGTTGTAACATCGAATTATACAATGCCAAGGACGAAAATAACTGCAACGGATTTATCACTACATCCTATAACCAAAGGTACAACCCTTCGCATCCTAGGAGAGGATGGGAGCTATTACAAGATCGTTGATGGTACGTTTATAAGTAAATCAAGTGTGAAAGTATATAAAAAAGCACTGGAAAATAATAAAATTATTAAGGCTGTAGTGACAGATAATAAGAAGTCAAATGTAATTGTTACAAAATTTAGCATGAATATTAATGCGATGTACGATGTAACAATGGGTGAAAAAACAATTGATTTGACACTTTATGATACCATTTCAGTAAAGAAAGCAGCACTTGCTACAAACGATACGGTTCGGTCGGTGGTAGCAAGTGTTGATAAAAAAAATAAAACAGTTACGTATCGCTATTTCTTATATGATGACGCTACAGTTTGTGGTTATGATGTTTACTTTAGTGATGGTGTAATGTTCTTTGAACTTAAAAAAGCACCACATTTAAAATACGAAGGCTCTCTTGAAGGGGCAGTGATATATCTGGATGCCGGTCATGGAGATACAGATAATGGTGCTCTTGGTCCGTTATCAACCTTAGGACCAATGGAAAAAGACATCAATCTTGCAATTACTTTGTATACCAAAGATTATCTAGAGACACTTGGTGCTAGTGTAGTATTAACAAGAAGTGATGACACCTTTTATAGTTTATCGGATCGTGTTGCAGGAATTCGGAGTGTAAAACCCGATCTATCGGTATCTATCCATGGTAATTCTTTGGATTCAACCTCAGATTATTCTAAATCCAGTGGTTTTTTAACTTACTATAGTTATAATTTACTGCAGGACGTACCATTTAAAATCAATGAAAGTATCGCAAATGCTTTGGAATTTTCGGTTAGAGATCCAAGAGGCAGTAGTTTGTCATTGACAAGACTTACGACTTGCCCAGCAATTTTATTGGAAACGAAATTTTTATCAAATCCAGAAGACTATGAGTATTTAATACATGATGCAAACCAGCAACTTTTTGCTGAAGCAATCGGAAATGCCATTAGGGATTATATCGAAGGGATTGCAGTGTATGAGGGGCAAACTGTTATGCATACCGTATTAAAGGGAGAAACCCTATCAGCAATCGCTAGGAATTACAATGTCTCGGTAAATGATATTCTTAAACTGAATAAAATTGATGATGTGAATCATATTCTATCAGGACAAAAGATAAAGATTCCACGTAATTAAGTTTTACGATTCGAGTGTTAAAACTACAAAATAAGTATTTGCATGAATTAAGATAAATTAATTCATTGGCAAAGCAAGTAGTAGTTTTGACACTCGAATTGTCTTGGGCTAAATACTAACTTTTTGGGTTTTGAATTTAATATAGAAGTTAATTATGAATAAGGTATCTACAATAATAAAAAGCTTATCACATTCTTTTCAATATGTACGAATATTATTGGAAAAGTATAATAAAATGAAATGAGATGAAAAAAATGGGATGAGTTTTTGAAGAAAGAAAAACAATGGAAGTTTTTGATTGTTTCCTTGCTTTTTGCGATAACAGCATATTATTTTAGAGGTCTTGAAACGAGAGTGAATGCGATTGCGTGGTATGAAAACTATACGAACTTCACAGTAAATACGACAGCAAGTCATATGGAATCTTTAAGACCTTTTGTTGATGAGGATAAGGCGAGCTTACAATTGTATGCACTATCCGCATGTTTGATGGATGCATCTACGGGACGTGTACTTTATGATAAGGATGCATATAATAAAATGTCCATGGCAAGTACAACTAAAATAATGACATTGCTGGTAGTACTTGAAAGTGCAAATTTAGAGGAAATTGTAACTGTTTCTACCAATGCTGCGAAGCAGCCTGATGTACAATTAAACATTAACACCGGTGAGCAATACAAACTGAAAGATTTGTTATATCCGTTGATGTTAGAGTCGCACAATGATGTAGCTGTAGCGATTGCAGAACATGTTGGTGGAAGTGTTGAAAATTTTTGCAATATGATGACGGCAAAGGCAAAATCCATTGGAGCGAAAGACACACAGTTTAAGACACCAAATGGATTGGATGCGGATGGTCATTTTACAACAGCAGCTGATCTAGCATTGATTGGAAGTTATGCAATTAAAAATCAAGATTTTAGAGATATTGTTGCTACAACTTCGTATTCTTTTACAGAGATTACAAAGGGAAGAAGCTTTAATGTCACCAATAAAGACCGTTTTTTATATATGATGGATGGGGCAATCGGAATCAAAACTGGTTTTACTGGAAAAGCAGGTTATTGTTTTGTAGGAGCAATCGATTTGGGTGATAAAACATTAGTTAGTGTTGTGCTTGGCTCTGGTTGGCCACCAAACAAAAGCTACAAGTGGGCAGATACTCAAAAATTAATGAAATACGGCTTGGATAATTATACAAAACAGAGATTACTTGAAAACTTATATAACCAGCAACCTGATTTCAAAGTACCTAAGGAAATTGAAGTTTCGAATGGTAGGCAAACAATGGCTACCCTCTATATGAAAGAAAGTATTAGCAATGAAGAATTGTTGCTAAAAGAGGGTGATATGGTGCAAGCGAAAGTAAACATTAAGGCATACTTAGAAGCACCAGTTATTAAAGACACGATTGTAGGTCAGGTAGAGTATTATGTCAATGACAAGATGTATCGCGAAGTGCCAGTATATGTAAAAGAGGAAGTGAAGAAAATAGATTTTCCTTTTGTTTTGAATGAGGTTTTTAAACTATTTTTTTGATTCTTGCGTATATATATTTATACATAAATTAATATTCATGTTTTATTACGGAATATACAGAAAATTTTGCTTATGCCATAGTGCTGCAAAGGCATTCTTTTCTATTGTGGATTTTCTGAGAACACATAGTATAAGGTATGTAATTAAAGTTAAGAATAAGGAATTCTCTTACTTTACTTACGTACCTTTTTCATGTATAAGATTAATAATTTTAGAAAAACAAAGCAAAAAATTAATACAAAAATTTAAAAACACAAATAGAGATACAAAGAAAATACAATTCAAAGAAAAAGTAAAATCCGTCTTATAAAAGCACTTTATTTCTAGTTTTTGGGATACCCATTTTTTTCTTCGTAAAAAAGAATAAAAGAACTATTTTCTTAAGAACTATATTTGTGCATTTAGAAAAAAGTTTCGTTGAATGTACACATTTTGTGACTATTCTCTGATTTTGTGGTATAATATTATGATAGCTAATCTTATTTGATACAAATGTGTGCTTTGGAAGGAGCTTTTACTATGCTACGTTTATCAAGAACCGGAATTAGAAATTTAGCGGCTAGTGATCTCGTATTTTCAAGGGGATTACAGTATTATAAAGGGAATCGTATTGTTAATGCTGCATTTTCTAAAACTTCGAAACAATACCGGTTTATAGTGAAAGGAAGTTACAATTATAATGTTGTAATAACAGAAGGGGAGAATGGCAATTTTGATTATAATTGTAATTGCCCTACTCATTTAAAGGAAAAAGGTGCTTGTAAACATGTAGTTGCATCTTTACTCTTTTTACTAAAATATCAGGAAAAATCCCAAATGAAAGAACCAAAAAGTCCAGAAGAAAAGCGGGCATTTCAAGTTCTTGATTATTTTGCAAATCAAGATGAAACGAAAACAGTAGGTGAAATATTTCATATAGAAGCTACGATTACGATCCCAGGAATGTTACGTTCAAATTCTGGATATGCTTATTTAACGTTATATGCTGGTAGTAGTCGTTTATATAAAGTCCAATCATTAAAGAAGTTTTTGGTGGACTATATGACGAAGGAAAATATTGTACTGGGAAAAGATTTTAAATTTGTTGCAGGTGAGAGTGAATTTGATAAGAGCTCTGCAGCACTACTGGATTATTTACTAGAGATTTATGAGATACAAGATGCCATTGATAATTCCACAAATACGAAATTATTCAACAAATCTCAATTACAGTTAACAAAAAACATGCTTGTAAAACTTCTAAAAACAATTGGAAAGAGTACTTTTACATTAGAACTTTATCAAAAGAAGTATGAAGACATTAAGTTTTTACAAGGAAATCCAAATATAAAATATGATTTGGATATTTTTGAAGATACAGTCATGTTTGATTATAAAGATAGGGAACCAGTCATACCTATTTCTGAGGATGGTGAGTTGTTCTATTTTGACGGATTTATTTATTTGCCAAATCCGAAATTTATCCGTAATTTTGTACCATTTTATAATACTCTTGGAAAAGAAAAGAGAGCGTTGGTATTCAAAGGTGATAACAAACAACGCTTTTTAGAGGAAGTTCTTCCAATACTGCATGACACGATGGATATAACGATTCCAGAGAGTTTAAAGAGTAGGTATTTAGATTTGGATCTAAAAGCACGTGTCTATTTTGATAAATATAAAAATAGCATAAAAGCAGAGCTGAAATTTTGCTACGGTGAATATGAATTTAATTGTTTTGAAGATCCGAAGACAGATTCCTATATAATTGTTCGTAAAAAAGAAGAAGAATACAAAATCATGCAGTTATTTGATGACTTAGATTTTGAAGCTCATAGTAGTTTTTATTTATTGAAAAACGATAATAGTATTTTTGAGTTTTTAACTGGAAGAATTGATGAGTTAGGCCAGGTGTGTGAATTATATTATTCGGATTCATTTAAAAACATGGGCATTCGTTCAACGGGTAATTTTACCGTTGGTATTAAAGTAAATTCAGATATTGATTTACTTGAGCTTGATATTAATTATGAGGATATTTCAAAAGAGGAATTGAAAAATCTATTCCGTTCGTTCCAATTAAAGAAAAAATATTATCGTTTAAAAGATGGTAGTTTTATTAATCTAGACGATACAGGAATTGAAAAAATTAACGATATTCTAGATTCTCTAAATGTTATTCCAAAAAACATAGAAGAAGATGGAATAAAGCTTTCTAAGAGTAGCGCTTTTTATTTAAAGGATGCTCTTGAAGATGTGGATTTTATCGTTAAGACAGATGAAGAATATCATAAATTAATTGACTCTATACTTTCACCAGAAGTAAATGAATATGAAGTTAGTAAAAATATAAATGCAGAGCTAAGACCATACCAGATGGTAGGATATCGTTGGCTTCGAACACTAGCGAAAAGTAATTTAGGTGGTATATTAGCGGATGACATGGGGTTAGGTAAAACATTGCAATCCATCTCATATATGGCATCCATACTTGATGAACACCAAGAAACGAAAAATTCAAACGAATCCAAAGATGCCGTTCATTTTTTAGTAGTTTGTCCTACATCTCTTGTATACAATTGGTTGGATGAAATTGAAAACTTTGCACCTAAATTACGGGCGACAGTAATTTCTGGAAACCCACAAGAACGACAAGAAATGATAGAACGAATCAAGGAATTTGATGTTCTTATAACTTCTTATCCGTTGATTCGTAGAGATATTGTTCATTATCAAAAGATATCCTTTCATACCGTATTTATTGATGAAGCTCAGTTTATTAAGAATGCAGCATCTCAAAATGCACAATCCGTGAAATTAATTCAATCGAAACATCGATTTGCATTGACAGGTACACCGATTGAAAATTCGTTGTCCGAGTTGTGGTCTATTTTTGATTTTATCATGCCGAATTATTTGATGAGTCATTCGAAGTTTGTAAATCGTTTTGAGAAACAAATTCTTAAAGATGATAAAGAGGCAATGGAGAATCTTAACCGTAGAATTCGTCCATTCGTTTTACGAAGAATGAAGAAGGATGTATTGTCAGAGCTTCCTGAAAAGATTGAGGAAAAAATCTTAACAGAAATGACAGATGAACAATGGAAAGTATATATGACTTACTTAGAAAGTGTTCGTAATGATTTATATTCGGATATTGTTACTGGTAGCTTAGAACAAAATCGCATGAGGATTTTAGCAGCATTAACAAGACTACGTCAAATTTGCTGTCATCCATCAACCTTTATTGATAATTATACTGGTGGCAGTGGTAAATTGGAACTCTTATTAGAAGTTGTGTCAGATGCAATTGCAAATGAACATCGAATCCTTATCTTTTCACAATTTACTTCGATGCTAAAAATTATCGAAGAGGAATTAAAGAAAAGACATATTGAATACTTCTATCTGGAAGGTTCTACTAACGTTGCAGAAAGAAATGATTACGTGAAGCGATTCAATCAAGGAGAGGGCCAAGTATTCTTAATTTCCCTAAAGGCAGGTGGTACTGGTCTTAACTTAACGGGCGCCGATACAGTAATACATTATGACCCTTGGTGGAATCCGGCAGTGGAAGAACAAGCGACAGACCGTGTATACCGAATTGGACAAAAGAATAATGTTCACGTGATAAAATTACTCACTAGAAACTCAATTGAAGAAAAAATATATAAGTTACAAAAAAGAAAGAAACAACTTTCAGACTCAATCATCACTTCGAAAGAAGTGTTTATCAATCATTTAACAAAAGAAGAATTAGAAGAATTGTTCCGATAAAAATTGATACAATGATAACACATTCTTGCGACCTCCTAGTGATTGTTTATTCTACTGGTACTAGGAGGTTTTTTTATTATAGAAATTCGGGTATTAAAGCAACTTCTTTTACATTGTAAATAAATATTTATTATCAGTATTCATTTATATTAATGTTGTTTTGACACAAGAATCTTATTCGTGTATAGTGTATTTGCACGAGTGATTTATAAATGAAGCACTTTTCTTTGTTAAAATAGTATATAAGTAGGTTTGACTTTTTTACTATTATTAATTATAATTAAGTTAATTTTAAGTTAAATAAATATTTAACTTACAAAAAGCACAAAGGTGAAGGTGAAGAAGATACGCATTCAACGAAAAATTAGATAACTACTATGGAAAGATGAGGAGAATAATTCATGGGAAAGTCGGTTAAATTGTCGGACATAGCAAAACAGTTAAATGTTAGTACTGTTACTGTATCAAAAGCCTTAGCAGGTAAAAGCGGTGTAAGCATTGAATTACGAGACAAAATAAAAGACCTGGCAAACGAGATGGGATATAAGCGTCCAGCAGTGGTCCAAACAGAAAGTCAAACGTATAATATTGGTGTATTAGTATCAGAGATGTATTTAGAGAAAAACACATCATTTTATTGGGAGTTGTACCAAAATGTCGTAACTCATGCAGCAAAAAATGACTGCTTTACTATGTTAGAAGTGCTTAGTTTAGAGGACGAGAAAAATCTTGTTATTTCTAAAATGGTACGTGAGAAAAAAGCAGATGGAATTATAGTGATTGGCATAATTAATAAACAGTACTTAACCTTGCTAAAAGAAAATAGTGACGTTCCGTTGGTTTATCTTGATTTCTACTACGATAGCAGCAGTGATGACTTTATTATTTCGGATAGTTTTTATGGCACTTACATAATGACAAATTATTTATTTGAAATGGGGCATAGGAATATCGGTTTTGTTGGAACTGTTTTAGCAACAAGCAGCATAACGGATCGTTATTTTGGATACACGAAATCACTTCTAGAGCATGGAGTGAAACAAAGAGAAGACTGGGTGATTAATGATCGTGATTTAGTAAGCAAATACTTAAAAATTGACTTACCGGATGAAATGCCAAGTGCTTTTGTTTGTAACTGTGATCGTACTGCGTATGAATTGATGAGAAAATTAGTGGAAAAGGGATACCGGATTCCAGAGGATGTTTCGGTTGTTGGGTTTGATAATTATTACACCCCAGTTGTTACAGACGTTGATGTTGCATTGACAACATATGAAGTAGATATGAAAGAAATGGCTCGAATGAGCATTTATATCATGCTAAAAAGGCTTCACAAGGATCATTATAAATCAGGTATTACTATGGTACAAGGGCGAGTAGTGATCCGGGATAGCGTTAAAAAGTTGAATGAATGATTTGAATAATAGGAAAGGCTGTAGTAAGCGTAATTCAATGATTACTACAGCCTGATTTTATTGATAGCTTGATTTGAGTTTGGTACTTTGTTAATTCTGAACTACGGTACTTTCCTAATCCGAGCTACTGTACATTATTAACTCCGAGTTATGGTACCCTAATGATTTAGAGTATGAGCCAGTTATAATTTCGTTCATTTAATCACAAAGAGAATTAATTTGGTGCTTATTCCGATAAGAAAGAGGAGTTACCCCTGTTTTTTTCTTGAAAGTACTAATGAAATGATTGGTGTTCTCCATCCCAATCGACGATCCGATATCGTGAATCAGATCGTCGGTCTCACATAACAGTTCCTTTGCGATGTGAATTCGTCTGCAAATAAGGTATTCAATTGGTGATACATTCATATATTTTGTAAAATCTCTCGATAACTTATATTTGCTGCGATGGAACTGTTTTGCAATCGAGTCTAAGGTATGTGGTTGTGCATACTTTGTATCAAAAAGTTCTTTGATCTTTAATATATAATTTGGTATGACTTCGATAGTATTTTTAACATTGTTCGTTTCGATAAAAAGTTCTGTTAAGATATCGGTTATGTATTTCGATAAAATTGCTGCATCTTTTATTGTGGTAGGAGAAGCGTAGTGTTCTAATTTTTTTAGAATGGTTGGAATGTTAGAATATTTAGAAAAAGGTAATAAGCAAACGCCATCATTTGTTAACAAATCATAGTAAGGCGATATATTTTTTCCGCTTAGGAGGATGAAATAAAAATTCCAATCCTTCCTTTCTTTTGAATGGATATGTTCTAAATACAATCCATTGATCAAAAGAGCCCCGCCATCTGCAAGAGTATACTCTTGCCCTTGGTACTTTATCGTCCCTTCCCCTTGCTCAGTATATAGAAAACAATAATCTTTAAGATCATTCATTATGTAGTAGTTTAAATCAGATATCGTACATTTCTTAAAATATGTTATATAATAAAATACGTTTGATACCTCTTCTGAAATTGTATATAGCTTAGGAATATAAGTATAGCAATTATCAATCGAAGACAGTGAATCTTGTGTAATGAAGTTTTCAAATGAATCATTCTGAAAATCTATAACTTCATCTCCCCTTTCGAGCTAATTTTAAAATGGTTTAATAAGCAGTATGTAAAAGAATAACTTATTTACTGTTAGTATAGACCAATCCTATCCAAAATTCAACAATTACCTGTCACAGAGAAATAAAAAAACTAATATTAGGCTAAATTGAAGTTAACTATAGGTAAAAGTCGGGTTAAAAATGTTCAATATACATTGATATTTATGAGGTGTATAGAAAAAGTGTATAGATTATAACAATATATATTTTAAAGATGGTAATAATATACAAATTGGACAACAAAGTGGGATTTAAAGCAAGATACTTTAATGACGAAATGTGAAAAATATATTATAATAAATTTAAGTTAAAAGCAACTAAATTAACTTAAATTTATTAAAGGGGGATTAGAAATGAGATTTTTAAAGGGGTTTTTTAGTCTTGCAATGGTTTTAGTTTTGGTTTTTTCACTTGTGGGATGTGGTAACAAGAGTAAAAACACGGGTTCTACAAAAGATGGTCTTCCAAAAATTAATGAGATTAAATTAGGAGAAGACTATAAGGATTTAAAATCAACAATAAAAGTTCTAACTCATAGAACTGACCTTGTTGATAATGTATTTAAAGATTATGTTGCAAAATTTAATGAAGTATATCCAAATATTAAAGTGGAATACGAAGCGGTAACTGATTATGCACAAGATGCTTTGATTCGACTAACTGCAGATGACTGGGGCGATATTATGATGGTTCCTGCAGTAGATAAGAATGAACTGAGCCAATACTTTATTTCATTTGGTGATTTTACAACTCTTGATAAACTTTATAACTTCGTAAATAATTGGGAATTTGGAAAACAAGTATACGGTATTCCTTCGACCGGTAATGCACAAGGTATCGTGTATAACAAAAAAGTGTTTGAAGCAGCTGGTGTAAATGAATTACCAAAGACACCAGAGGATTTTATAGCTGCACTTCAAAAGGTAAAAGATAATACAGATGCCATTCCATTATATACAAACTATGCAGCAGGCTGGACAATGGGAGCGTGGGATGCATATTTGGGAGGATCTGCCACAGGAGATACCAATTACATAAATCAAGTTTTAGTACATGAAGCAGCTCCATTTTCGAATCGTGGTGATGGTACACATGCATATTCCGTATATAAGGTATTATACGATGCAACAGCAAATGACTTAATTGAAGAGGACTATACAACTACTGATTGGGAAGGTTGCAAAGGCATGATTAATAATGGAAAAATTGCAACTATGGTTTTAGGATCTTGGGCTATCATTCAGATGCAAGAAGCAGGAGACAATGGAGCAGACATCGGCTACATGCCATTTCCAATTACTGTGAATGGTAAACAGTATGCGTCTGCTGGTGGTGACTATAGTTATGGAATCAATGCGAAAACATCCAAAGACAATCAGATTGCATCTATGATTTATGTAAAATGGCTTACAGAAGAATCTAACTTCTCCTATGATCAAGGTGGTATACCAATTGAAAAAGGTGCTAAATATCCAGACACATTAGCGGCATTTGATGGAATTGAATTGGTTGCAGATGCGTCGGCACTCGAAGGTGAAGAAACACTTTTAAATCAAATTAATGCTGAATCTGAATTAAACATCAATGCTGGCGGTAATGCAAAAGTTCAATCAATTATTGAGCATGCATCCAATAGTGATAAGTCTTTTGATGATATTATGGCTGAGTGGAATAAGAAGTGGTCAGATGCACAGCTAAGTTTAGGTATCGAACAGAAATAATTACATAATTGAAATTAGGTTTGAGCCAAGAGGTGGGACTTCTTGGCTCAAACTAGAAAAGGGAGGAGTATATGAGTAAAGAACCAAAACAGTCTTTTCAATTTATGAAGTGGTTTCGAAGTAGGAAGGGCCAGAAAGCCACCATTATTGTAACTTTTATGTTGTTACCACTTTTGCTACTATTTGTTTTTACATATCTCCCGTTTTTTAAGATGTTTGAATTTAGTTTTTATCGAATGAAGTATATTGGAGAACGAACCTTCATTGGTACTAGCAATTATAAGGCAGTATTTACAAGAGACGATTGCTTTAAAGCGCTTTGGCTAAGTTTATATTATATGGCTGGTTCTGTTGTGCAATTATTTATAGCATTATATTTAGCAACGATTTTGAGTTTTCGAGTAAAAGGAGGGAATCTTTTTAAAGGTGCAATGTTTTTCCCTTTTTTAATTAATGGCATTGCAGTAGGATTTATTTTTAAATTCTTTTATACAAGAGGATTTGTTTTTGATACGGTACTTCAATGGATTGGATTAGATCTTGAAAATCTTCCGTTCTGGTTGAAAAATCAAAGCATCAATAATGTTTCTTTGGTAGCTGCTTCGGTTTGGAGGTATTTTGGGCAGAATATGGTCTTGTTTATAGGTGCGATGATGTCCGTAGATGCTGAATTGTACGAAGCGGCAAGTCTAGACGGTGCAAATAAATGGCAACAATTTAAATATATTATATTACCAAGTATAAGAACGATAATCGCATTGAACGTTATTTTATCTATTACCGGCTCACTAAACGCTTTTGAAATTGCTTATGTGGTTACCAGTGGGGCGAATGGAACTGCAACCTATTTTGTTAAAATGCATGAAATTGCACATGTCAGTCAGAAGGTAGGATTGGCTTCAGCGATGGCGGTCGTTTTGTTGGTGATTATTATTGTCGCAACCATATTACAAAAAATATTTTTTAAATATGTGTTCAATGATAATGAAGACAATGATTTAAGACGTAGAAAACTAGAAGAGAAAAGACGTAAGAAGGAGGAAATCGTTTCATGAAAAAATTGATTCATACTCTTTTATCAATAATAAAATATGCCTCACTAGCGTTTTTCTCATTTATTGCAGTGTTGCCAGTGGCATCCTGCGTTATTACTGCATTTAAAACAGAAACAGAATATGCGCAGACAAATGTTATGGAAATGCCGGGAAGTTGGTTGTATTTTGACAATTTCATAACTGCGTTTAAAAAGGCAAATATGGGCATTGCATTTCGAAATTCTATAATAATCTTGTTCTTTGTCCTGATCGGTTCGATTATGATTGGTTCGATGCTTGCATATATCTTAAATCGATTTAGATTTTCTGGTAATGGCTTGATTCGTAATTTGTTTTTATTTGCGACTTTAATCCCAGGAATTGCAACACAAGTTACGGTTTATAGGATTATGACTTATATGAACTTAGTTGATTCTATGGCAGGTTACATAATATTAATGATGGGTACCGACGTTATTTCCATTTATATATTTCTTCAGTTTTTTGAAAATATTTCGGTTTCGCTGGATGAATCAGCAATCATGGACGGAGCAAGTTATTTTTGCGTTTTTTTTCGCATATTATTTCCTTTACTAAAGCCTGCAATTATCACTGTATTGATCTTAAAAGGTGTAAGTACCTACAATGAATATTACATGGCCAATCTATATTTGCAAACAAAATCTAAATTAGTAACGGTTTCAACTTCTTTGTATACGTTTACGGGTCCACTAGGAAATCAATATAACTATATTTGTGCAGGAGTTATTATCACATTAATACCAGCGTTGATTATCTTTATTTTATGTCAAAAGCAAATTTATAGTGGGCTTACCCAGGGGGCAGTAAAGGGATGATAGAAAGGAACGGTGGGGGATTTGATGATTCAAGAAGTGAAAGAACATTTAACTGCTAAAATAATTCCTTTTTGGGAGCAAATGAAAGATTTTAAGTACGGTGGCTACTATGGGTTTATGGATTTTGATTTAAATGTCAATACCATGGCGGTGAAAGGTTGCATCCTAAATAGTAGAATCTTATGGTTTTTCTCCAATGCATACATGATATTACAAGATCCTGCTTTATTAGATGATGCGGAACATGCATTTCTATTTTTAAAAAATTACTGCTATGATGTTGAAAATGGTGGAATTTTTTGGTCGCTAAATTATGATGGGAGTGTAAGTGATAGTACGAAACACACCTATAATTTAGCATTTGGAATTTATGCGCTATCTTCCTACTATGATGCAACAAAGTCCATGGAGACTCTTTCTATGGCGAAATCTTTATTTCAGGTGATCGAGAAAAAGTGTAAAGATGAATATGGATATATGGAAGCGTTTGATAAAAATTTCACGCCAGTATCCAATGAAAAGCTATCAGAGAATGGGGTTCATGCAGAAAAAACTATGAACACACTGTTGCATGTTATGGAAGCGTATACGGAACTATATCGTGTTACAAAAGACAATGAAGTAAGGCAATGTTTGATGTGGATATTACGTACAATAAAAGAAAAGATTTATAATAGTGCAAAACACCGTCAGGAAGTATTTTTTAATTATCGATATGAATCCATACTTGATCTTCATTCCTACGGGCATGACATTGAAACTGCTTGGTTAATAGATCGAACCTGTGAAATATTAGGGGATTCGAATATAACAGCAGACATGGGTGAAATAACATCTGATCTAGTCCGAGAGATTTATGATAAAGCATATCATAAACATTCCTTATGGAATGAGTGTGAGAAGGGAGTCGCTGATAAATCGAGAATCTGGTGGGTTCAGGCCGAAGGCGTAGTTGGTTTTTTAAACGCCTATCAAAAAGATAAAAGTAAGAATGAATATATGCAAGCAGTTTTGGATCTATGGCAATACATAAAAGAGAAGCTTGTGGATCAACGGGGCGGTTCGGAATGGTTTTGGAAATTAGACGATGAAGGAAAACCGAGTAGTAAGCAACCAATCGTAGAACCCTGGAAATGCCCATACCACAACGGACGAATGTGCTTTGAAATTATTAGGAGGAACGTAGATGTTACATAAAAATTACTATCTCGAGCTTGAAAAATACAAGAACACAATACACAGAAAGAACGGTAAGACCGATTTTTATAATGGAATCTACGAAAGGTGGGAACATCCAGTACTTACAAGAGAGCACATTCCTGTAACATGGAAATATGATTTAAATATTGAGACGAATCCATATTTTATGGAGAGGCTTGGTGTAAACACTGTAATGAACTCCGGTGCCATATATCATAACGACACATTTTACTTGGTTGCTCGTATCGAAGGGAATGATCGAAAATCGTTTTTCGGGGTTGCCCAGAGTGAGAGTGGTGTGGATGGTTTTGAATTTAAGGAAGCACCATTATTGTTTGAAGACACCTGTAAAGAAGAAACGAATGTATATGATATGAGGTTAACAAAACATGAGGATGGTTATATCTATGGTGTGTTTTGCTCCGAACAAAAGGATACTAGTGTAAATAACTTATCAGCAGCAATCGCACAGGCAGGAATTGTACGTACGAAAGATTTAAAACATTGGGAAAGGCTTGATAATTTAGTTACCTTACGTTCGAATCAACAACGAAATGTTGTGTTGCATCCGGAATTTGTGGACGGAAAATATGCATTTTATACAAGACCGATGGATGATTTTATTGAGACTGGTTCTGGAGGCGGCATTGGATTTGGTTTATGCAAAGACATCACACATGCGGTAATTGATGAAGAAATCATGACGAGTAAACGAAAATATCATACGATAACCGAGTCAAAAAATGGAGCAGGAGCTGTACCAATTAAAACGGAGAAAGGATTTATTCATATTGCACATGGGGTTCGCAATACAGCAGCAGGATTAAGATATGTAATCTATGCCTTTGCAACAGATTTAGAAAAACCTTGGGAAGTCATTGCAGAACCATCTGGATATTTAATAGCTCCACTTGGGGGTGAGAGAGTCGGTGATGTATCGAATGTTGTATTTACAAACGGCGCAATCGTCACAGAAACTGGAACTGTATATATTTATTATGCCTCATCTGATACAAGAGTCCATGTTGCTACAACAACATTAGATAAGTTAATTGATTATGTATTTCATACTCCAAGTGATCCGTTACGTTCTGTAAAATGTGTGGAACAGCGGAGAGAATTAATACATAAAAATCTGGAGATCTTAAAGAAACACGATATTACATAACTTTTTGAGGTAAATACCGTTGATAACTTTCATTCTACATAAAACTTAGCATATTATAATAATATAATTATAACGTCTAAGGATGGGCTATGGTATGGTATCATTATTGATTTTCTTTATAATCGTATTTATCTGTATTTTTTGCTTTATTAAGTTATACTGGAGTAAGAGCAAATAAGAATCAAATATAAAGTGACATTGTATACAAAAGGACTGAGATCATATGCTCAGTTCTTTTTTGCATTGTAATAAAATTGTGCATTTGGTACACTTTGTACGAAAAAATAAAAAAAATTTAACTATATTGCATTATGTTATTGACTAAAATAGGAAATAATGATAGTATAAAAATATGAAATAAAGATACATAAAATAATTAAATACATGTAACATAAATACAAAATCAGTTATCTTATGACCTAATTCTTCCTAGAGTTACAAGCATTAAATTATGTATCTTATCTCATTAGAATAATTATTGAAAGGTTTGGAGGAGGTTTGCAATGAAAAAATTAATAGCGTTCTTGTTAACACTTGCAATGGTTGTAGGGATGATTACTGGGTGCGGTAAAGGAAATAATTCCGTTGGAACTGGAAAAAATCAAGACCCAGTAAAAATTAAGATTTACTACTCGGATAATGCGACATTGCCGTTTCAAGAGGATTGGCTAACCGTTACAGAAGCTGAAAAGAGATTTAATGTTGATTTCGAATTTGAAGTTATCCCGATTGCAGATTATGCAACAAAAGTTTCATTGGCGCTGAATACAGGTAATAATACTCCAGATGTTATATTATACCAATCGACAAAAGGTGAAAATGCTTCACTTGCATTAAATGGAGCATTGGTACCAATAAGTGATTATTCAAAATATACCCCAAACTTTAATGCGTACGTTGAAAAATTTGGATTAACAGAGACGGTAAACAAATTAAATCTAGCAGACGGTAAACGATATTACTTACCAAGCCTATTTGATGTCCCATTTTATGATGGAGGGCTTATCTTAAGAGAAGATTTCTTAAAATCAGCGGGACTTAGTGAACCGAAAACCTTCGACGATTTATACAACATTTTAAAGGCTTACAAACAAAAGTACCCAGACTCCTATCCGCTAACAATCTTAGCAGGACCACGAGTTTTATATCGTATGACGATGCCTTCCTTTGGTATTAGCGTTGGTAAAAATGGGGCATCTGGTACCAATACATTAAGCTGGGATTACGAAAAGGGTGAATACTTCCCTGGTGCAATCAGTGAAGGATATAAACAATACATAAGTTATTTAGCAAAATTATATTCAGAAGGATTACTTGATCCTGAGATGGCAGATCCAATCGATGGTGATGCTTGGTCTCAAAAATTAGCAAGCGGTAAATCCATGGCTACTTATGCATACTATGATCAAATTGGTGGTGTAACGGCTGGGTCAGAAATTGAAGGATTTAAACTTCAGATGTATCCTGCCTTAGAAGGAACTGCAGGAGCGCATCATCAACCAAAGAGTCGTACTGGTTCAGGAATTATGTTTCCAGCTGCAACAGCGAAAAGAAAAGATTTTGAACGTGTTGTTCGAACGATTGATGAAGTTTTCTTCTCAGAAGAAGGTGCTAAATTATGGTGTCTTGGCGTAGAAGGCGTTACTTATACGATGGAGGATGGAAAGGTTAAGTACTCCGATGAATTGATGAATTCTCCTGAAGGCGTGTACAAAACATTACAAGTAAAATATGGTTGTGGTTCTGACGTAACACAGATGCTTTGGATCAATGAACGTGAAATGACGAAATATGATGAGAATTATGCAGCAATCAATAAAGTGGTGGCTTCGATGGATAATGTGATTCAGGAAATCCCACCAACACCAATGTTTGATGATGAGACAGCTGAGGATGCAGGTGTTTTACAGACTCCACTTCTAGATGCATTTGAAGTATGGGCGGACGCATTTATTACAGGAAAGAAGAGTATTGAGAAAGATTGGGATGCATATGTAAATGAAATGCAAACATTAAAAATCGATGATTTCTGTAAGATTTATAATGATAATCTAAAGTAGACTTTTCTTTTATAAAGGCTGTTGCGAGTTAGATCATAAGGCTAATTTTGCAATGGCCTTTTGCCATGAGAAGGTGACGAAGGAGGTTTTATATGTTCTTAACCAAAAACAAAATTGAAAATGTTCGTGATAATAAGCAAAGCGATTGCAGAAAAAAACATTTCAAACGTTACTGGCAGCTCTACGCAATGATGGTACTGCCATTGGCTTACTTTATCATCTTTAAATACATACCTATGTTTGGAAATATATTGGCATTTCGCAGATACCGTCCTGGGATGGGGCCTTATGGGGTGCGATTTGTTGGGTTAAAATACTTTGAACAATTTATGCAAGATCCAGCATTTTGGAGGGCGTTTCGTAATACCTTTGTGATCTCCTTTATGAATTTACTGATAAACTTTCCAATACCGATTTTATTTGCGATTTTATTAAATGAAGTACGACATGTTAGGTTTAAAAAGCTCGTTCAGACAGTTTCTTATATGCCCAGATTTATCTCAACGGTCGTAGTGATTGCTATTTTAGGTGAGCTACTATCACCAAGTTCTGGATTGTTAAACCAATTTTTGCAGAATGTATTTGGTATAGAAGCTATTTACTTTATGAACGAACCACAATATTTTCGGTGGTTGTATGTGCTTACGGATACTTGGCAATTTACTGGTTGGACAGCAATTATTTACTTGGCTGCGATTACAGGGATCAATGCGGATTTGTTTGAAGCCGCACAAATCGATGGTGCAAATCGATTACAACAGATATGTCATATTACCATTCCATCGATTTTACCGACAATTATGGTAATGCTTATTTTAAATGTAGGTCGTATGCTAAGTCTTGGATTTGAAAAGGTATTATTAATGTACACTCCATCCAATTCTCAAGTAAGTGATATTATTGATACCTTAGTTTATCGTACTGGACTTGCAAATCAAAACTATTCCTACGCGACTGCCATTGGTTTGTTTAGTGGTGTAATTGGAGTTGTTTTAGTATCTAGCTCCAATGCTCTTAGTAAAAAATTCACTGGGGACGGAATCTATTAGGGGGTGGATTATGAAGAAATATCGTACCGTGGGGAATTGTTTTATGGATATCATTATTTATTTGGTAATGGTATTTGTCTTATTGGCATGTTTAATTCCCTTTATTTACATGATCTCAGTATCGCTCTCGGATTCAAAAGCAATTATTAACAATAAAGTTTCGTTGATCCCAATCGGAGTGAATTTTGAGGCGTATAAGCAGATTTTTACGTATCCTAATTTTTTTAGGGCGTATGGCAACACTATTTTTTATACAATAACTGGGACGATAATTTCATTGCTTATGACTACGTTGTTTGCATACCCGTTATCAAAACCAAATTTGAAAGGGCAAAAGTTTGCAATGAAAATTGTAGTCTTTTCGATGTTTTTCTCTGGAGGATTGATTCCGAATTATCTCCTTATTTCTAACCTAGGACTAACAGGAACTCGCTTTGCGATGTTATTACCTTTTGCTATTAATCAATTTAATTTAATTATTTTAATCAATTTCTTTAAATCGATACCAATGGAACTAGAAGAAGCAGCTTTTATTGATGGACTTGGCTATTTTGGAGTATTAAAAAAAATCGTAGTGCCTTTATCAAAAGCAGCATTGGCTACAGTTGGCTTATATACAGCAGTATTTTTCTGGAATGACTGGTTCAATGGTTTGATTTATTTAAATACAAAACAGTACCCAGTCATGTTATTTTTAAGAAATATTGTCAATGGTACTTCCATGGTTGGGGACGCTGCGGGGTCTGCGGATAAAGCAACGATTGCAATTTCAATAAAATCAGCCGTCATTATAACATCAACTTTACCAATTATTATTCTGTATCCATTTTTACAGAAGTATTTTGTTAAGGGGCTTACGGTAGGGTCTGTAAAAGGTTGATAGACAAAGAGGGAGAGGCTATGATTGAATTAAATAATATAGACACAGAACAAAAAAATGAACGTACTAAAAACATTGATATCCTCTCAACGTTAGAGATTTTAACACTTATGAATGATGAGGATAAAAAGGTAGCATACGCTGTAGAGAAAGAATTAAAGCAGATTGCATCTGCAGTAGATTTTATATATGAAGCGATGCTAAATGGTGGCAGATTAATTTATGTTGGTTGTGGAACGTCTGGACGAATTGGTATCTTAGATGCAGTCGAATGTCCGCCTACGTTTGGTACCAATGAAACCTTGGTACAAGCAAAAATAGCTGGAGGAATCATGGCATTTGTAAAAGCAGTCGAAGGTGCAGAGGACAATGAAACATTAGGCGCCCTTGATTTACAAGAAATCAATTTTACCAATAAGGATATTTTAGTTGGAATTGCTGCAAGTGGTAGAACGCCTTATGTGATAGGAGCCATCAACTATGCAAGGACAATTGGTGCGAAAACGATAGGACTAACTTGTTGTTCAAATTCAATATTACATACACTTACGGATGTTTCAATAAATCCCCAGACAGGTCCTGAGGTCATCACCGGATCTACACGGTTAAAATGTGGTACTGCACAGAAGATGGTTTTAAACATGCTAAGTACTTCTGTAATGATTAAGCTTGGAAAGGTATATGGCAATTTAATGGTTGACCTAAAGGCAACCAATGAAAAATTAGAGGAGAGAGCAGTTCGCATCGTAAAAACCGTAACAGGTGTAAATGATACGATTGCAAGAGAAACGTTAAAAGCTTGCGACTATTCTGCTAAAACCGCGATTGTAATGTTAAAATGTAATCTTACTGCGGTTCAAGCAGAGGAGGCAATTGAAGATGCAAAAGGTCACATCTCACTAATTATAGATAAGCCATAAGGTATTGATATATAGTATAAGATAAGCTGCAATAATGGTAACTAAGTTATAAGTTATGTTTTACTTATCATAGTTTATAACTTCCTACCGTTGGGCTGTTTTACGTAATGCCTTAGTTGGTGTTTAAACCTTGTGGCTACGGCATACTTCAGAACTTCTTTCCAGGTATTTTTCAACAGTAGCATAATTTTTATTTGCTAAGCTAGTAAATAATAAATCAACAATGCTTAGTTGTGCGATACGGCTACTCATAGCTCCACTTCGTAAATTGATTTCAGGTGCGGATATATAGATAGCATAATCCGCACTCATCAATAAAGGACTTTTGGTGTATTTGGTAACAGCAATGGTAGGGCATTTTGCTTGTTGCGTAAGGTTCATAATTTCTAGCATCTCTTTTGTTGTACCTGAGTAGGAGAAGATAACGGCAACGTCCTCTGGCCTAGCGGTTGCGCCGTATGCAAGCTGTGTGTGCATATCATAACTAAAGGTTACATTTTTATTGATACGAAGTAATTTTTTGCAAAAATCATCTGCAACAAGAGCAGAAGCACCGACACCAAATAATTTAATACAAGATGCTTTTGATAGTAGAGATACAATGGTTTTTAGAGAATCGTAATCAATAAGTTTCATTGTATCTTCCACCGCTTGTAAAGTGGTATTGCGTATCGTATTACACATTTCTTCAAGTGTACTATGTTTTTTGATATCAGAGAAGTCTGCGGTATCAGTAAGCTCAGTTGCAGAATTATTAAGCTCAATAAATAGACTTTTTTTAAGGTCTTTTAATCCATCAAAGCCAATGGCTTTACAAAATCGTATCCAAGTTACTTGGCTGACACCGGATTCCTGTGCAAGTCTAGCGATTGGAATTGAAAAAATAGTTTCTATATTATTCAAAAAGTAATTGGCTACTTTTCTTTCAGAATTATTTAAAGAATCCATTATGCTACGAGTTTTAATTTCAATATTAGTCATATAAGATACCTGCTTTCATTTATAATGTTATTTTACCCATTACTACGGCGTGTTTTGCACCCGTTGCTAGGGGGACGTTATTTGGATTACCAAAAAGTGTTTCGTTTCCTAAAATAGCAAAAGCAATTGCTTCTTTTGCGTTGCTATCAAAACCGATGTCTTCGTTGGTCAGAACCTTGCAATTAGCAAGGGTATTGGATATGTATTTCATCAGAGTTTTGTTTTGACTTCCCCCTCCTCCGACGATTAGCAGATCAGGTAGTTTTGGAAGATGTTTCTTTACATTTATTTCAATTGCTTTTGCGGTAAACATTGTAGTAGTTGCCATTAAATCGGGGAATGAAACATTTAATGTACTAGCTTTTATCATGAGTTTTTTAACAAATTCATTCCCATAATACTCTCGTCCTGTTGTTTTAGGAGGTGCCATAAAAAGATAAGGATCTAATAAAAGCCAGTGAAGCAAATCTTCGTTTATTATGCCAGCGGAAGCTATCGCACCGTTTTCATCAAAGGTTTGCTTTTGGTCCGTATTTATAGATATCAATGCATCCATAATCATATTTCCAGGTCCAGTATCAAACGCCATTATATCTTCCAACGTAGCGTTTGATGGTATATAAGTTATATTTCCAATACCGCCGATGTTTTGTAAAGCAATGTTTTTTTCGTCACTACGATAGAGTATATATTCTGCATAAGGAACTAATGGGGCTCCCAATCCACCTGCAGCCATATCACGTACACGAAAATCCGATATCACAGGGCAATGCATACGTTCGCTGATGACGGAGGGCTCTCCAATTTGTAAGGTTGATGTAACGGTATGTTGATGATATTCTTCGGCAAGTGGTTGATGATAAATTGTATGTCCATGACTTGCGATGAAATCAATATTGGTTGGAAGTATTTTAGCCTTTTCACATACAGCCAAACATGCATCGGTAAATAATTTACCTAGAAGGAAGTTCATTTTACTTATTTCATAACTACCTCCAAAAGAACCGGAGGATAATTGGATAAGTTTTGTACGAAGCTGAGGATCATAAGGGATTGTGATGAATTCTACAAGTTGAACGTTTGTACTTGTATAAGAGCCTTCCATCTGAACTAGTGCAGCATCAATACCATCGGTACACGTACCGCTCATAAGTCCAATGGCAAGTCTTTTGGGTTTCTTCATTAATGAGAGTAGCTGTTCCATAATCACGTTCCTTTCATGTAATTAAATTACACAATAAATAGAATATTATGTAATTATTAAACTATAAAGAGAAGGAGTTGTCAAGAATCATGGTAATAAAAGGAATAGATAACATCAAACTGTATGATTCTCATCTAAAAAATAAAAAACTCGGTTTGATAACTTCAATTTCAGGAGTAGATAATAATTTAACATCAACAATAGATATACTACATGAGAACTATATTCTGACTGCATTGTTTGCACCAGAACATGGAGTACGAGGGGATAAGGAAGCAGGGGAGTGCGTTGATACATATATTGATCTCACAACTGGAATTCCTGTTTATAGTTTGTATCGGAAAGAATCGAAACATTTTACCAAGGAAATGCTACAGAACGTAGATGCAATCGTTTTTGATATACAAGACTTGGGTGTACGTTACTATACATTTATTTCAACGATGATAAATGCCATGAAGGATTGTGCAAAGTATAACAAGGAAATGATTGTTTTTGACCGACCAAATCCTCTTGGGGGAGAAGTGATAGAAGGAAATGTATTAAATCCAAAGTACATGAGTTTTGTTGGCGCGTATCCACTACCTACACGTTATGGCCTGACAATTGGTGAACTTGCGGTACTAGTAAATGATGAGGAGAAACTTGGCTGTAACTTAGCGGTGATACCTTGTAGTGGATTGAAACGAAAAGACCTTTTTCCGAACATGAATCAAATATGGATTATGCCAAGCCCTGCAATGCCAAGATTTGAAACTGCGCTTCTTTATCCGGGTACCTGTTTATTTGAAGGAACGAATATCTCAGAAGGTCGCGGAACATCCTGTCCGTTTGAAATAATAGGAGCTCCTTTTATTGATGCGAATCAGTTGGTACGCCAGATGAAAGAGCAAAAATTAATTGGAGTGGAGTTTACACCAGCTTATTTTAAACCGACAAGTTCAAAATACAGTGGAATTTCCTGTCAAGGGGTACACATACATATTACGGATTATGAGAGATATGAAAGTTATAAGACTGGATTGCTGTTGTTAGAACAGATTAGAAACCTATATCCACAGGAGTTTGAGTTCTTACCACCAAGGAAAGAAGGAGAAAATCCATTTATAAGTTTATTGGCAGGGAGCAATATGTTTGAACATAAGGAATGGACTAGTAGAGAAATATTAGAACAGAACAGGTCGCAACTTGAGGATTTTTCATTGAAAAAACAAAAATTTCACCTATATGAAAAATAAGATGTACGAATCTATTAAAAGTTAATTATATAATGACAAGTATAATGATAAGTGTAGTGAAAAGTATTAGGTAGGCATGGCGAAAATAGATATTTATGGGATCAGAATAATATCACATAGAATCAGTAAATAGAAGTATTACGGGAAAGATTTCTTAGTCGATCTTAGATGGTAAAATTTAAAAGACCTATAGATGAACATGGATTCCGTATACGTTAAGAAAGAGGTGTTATTATGAATGAATTGTCTCGTTTAAAAATTGGGCAACGCCTTGTTGTTGGATTCCCTGGGACAGAAGTTGATGAAGAGATAGAAGAACTAGTGCATAAGTATAAAATAGGAAATTTCATATTATTTAAGCATAACATACAAAACGTAAATCAACTCAAACGCTTGTGTATACAGTTACAAGAGCTTGCTATTAAGCACACAGGAAATCCCGCATTTATAACCATTGATCAGGAAGGCGGGATGGTTACTCGCTTGGGGGAAGACTGTGTGAATATCCCTGGTGCAATGGCACTAGCTGCTTTAAATAATGAAGAGGATATTTATCAGGCTGGTAAAATGACAGGTGAGCAGTTAAAAGCACTGGGTATTAATTTTAATTTAGCTCCTGTAGCAGATATCAATTCAAATATGGATAATCCGGTGATTGGAGTACGTAGCTATGGGGATGACCCTACGTGGGTTGCTAAACGTAGCTTGGCTATGATGAAGGGGTTAAGGGATGGCGGAGTGTTAACTTCTGCAAAACACTTTCCAGGACATGGTGATACCAATATTGATTCACATCTTGGGCTACCTAGGGTAGAGAAAACATTTGAGGAAATACAACAATGCGAATTGATTCCCTTTCAAGCTTTGGTAGATGCAAAGGTCCCAGCAATTACAACTTCTCACATCATATATCCAGCATTGGATGAAGATATGATTCCAGCGACAATGTCCCGAAGAATTATAACGGATTTATTAAAGGAAACAATGGGATTTGAAGGTTTGGTCATTAGTGATTGTATGGAGATGAGCGCGATTCAGAAATATTATGGTACAATTGAGGGCATTAAAAAAGCTATCAGTGCTGGTGTTGATCTTGTATTCGTTTCTCATACGATGGAGTTAGCAAGGGAAGCATCCAATACCTTATCAAAAATGCTCGAAGACGGAGAGTTGTCTGTAAGTGAAATGGACGCTTCCATACTTAAAATTCAGAATTATAAAAGAAGATACGTGCAGGTAGAAGAAAGTGATGCAATTTTGTTTCAGGCGGAAGATGCAATCCGTGATTCGAAAGAAATGTTAAAGCGCAGTCTTACACCAATTCAAATGCCTAGTTTAGAGATTCCTAATATAGACAGTGATACGCTTTTTCTAGGTTGTATACCGTTTCGAGCAACAAATATTTTGAACAAGGAAGAGGGGGGATTCCATTTTGCGGAATATATGGCGAAGTATTTTCATGCAACTGGTATATTAACAGAACCTATGCCGTCCAAAGAAGAAGTGGATGAATTACGATCTTTAATAAATAAAGCAAGTTCTGTTGTGATTGCAACTTATAATGCTCACTTATACAAAGAGCAATTGTATTTGGTGCAAACAGCGGCAGAGGAAAATAAAAATATCATTGTGTTTGCAATGAGAAATCCTTATGACCTAAAGAATCTACCACCTCATGCTTTTGGAATTGCAGTATATGAATATACAAGGAAGAGTTTAGAAGTTTTATCAAAATATTTAGAACATCCATTTGAGTTAACAGGAATATTGCCAATTAAGATGTAAGTGGAGGGGTAAGATGGACTATGTTGTTGGTTTGGACGGTGGAGGAACGAAAACAAAAGTTCAAATTTGCGATTTGAATGGGAGTGAAGTTCAGTCTACACTTGCAGGATCATTTAATTACAATAGTTCTGAAAAAGCGGAATTGCGAAAAACACTGGAATCCATTATGCATGTTATTTGCAATTTACCTGGGGGTATCGATGCTTGTAAAGGAATTTGTATGTCTGCAGCAGGCATTAGTAACTATGAGGCAAAGGAATTTATTCGTTTTTCCTTGATTGAACTAGGGTTTCAATGTGACATTCATATCGTTGGTGACCAGGAAGCAGCATTGTATGGGGCATTCGCTAAACCAGAAGGAATTGTATTAATTAGTGGTACCGGATCAATTTGTTATGGAAGAAATCAAAATGGAAAAAGCCATAGAACTGGTGGATATGGACATCTGGTTGATGATGAAGGAAGTGGCTATGCCATTGGGCGTGATATTTTAAAGATAGCTGTTCAAAGTTGTGATAAACGGATAAAACACAGTGTTTTATTGGAGCTTGTATTTGAGGAACTAAACTGCAATACGGTGGAAGAAATTATACGTTTCATTTATCAAGCGAACTGGAATAAAGCGAATATAGCAGCATTGTCTCCATTGTTACTTAAGGCGCTTACATATGGGGATGCGAGTGCGATTAAAATAATGAATCGTGCGGTAGATGAATTATTTTTGTTAGTCAATACTACGGTTCAGGTTTTACACTTAAAGGAAGGGAATCTTGCATTATTAGGAGGGATTTTAACACATTATGAACCGCTAAGGGATTTGTTAATTTCAAAACTCTCGAAGAATATACCTACTTTAAAAATAGTATCGCCGTTGCATGATAGTGCAACTGGTGCGGCTTTGATTGCTTTAAAACGATATGCTATGTTGCATAAATCATGTGAATAGTAAGGAGAGGGTTTGTATGGCGGATATGTTAGTAAATCTATTAGAGATAGATGATTATAGAGAAGAGTTAAAACGTTTGAATGCAGAAGATATTCAAATATTTCGGGCATTAGCGCCAGATAAGTTTCGTATAGTAGACTGGGTGAAAGAGCATTCGAGCATTCACGCCGCAGGAGAGTGTGATAAATGTTTTTCTAATCGTCCAATTTCATGCTTTATCGCTGTAAGGGGAAGTGAGATTTTGGGTTATGCCTGCTATCATGCAACTGCTCCAGACTTTTTTGGACCTACTAGAGTTTCGTCAACGGAACAAGGGAAAGGGATAGGTAAAGCATTACTTCTTCGTTCTTTGCATGCCATGAAGGAGGAAGGCTACGTTTATGCGATTATCGGTGGAGTGGGTCCAGTCGAATTTTATGAAAAGTGTGTGAATGCTGTAATAATTGAGAGTTCAAAGAAAAACAGTATATACGATACTTTTTTAGGTGCAAGGCAGAGGAGGGAAGAGATATAATTATATCTAAATTAGTTTATACAACAAGGAAATCATTAAATTTATACAGAATGTTCCTATAGTTAAAAATCCCCCCTAGAAAAATGTTTCCATTACATTTTCTAGAGGGGGTTATTAATTCAAAAACTGTATAGGCTTACGAAGTAAATTCTAAATCGTAAGTTTAATCGTATATGAATTATTCAATACTATCAAAATTCTTATTATAATATTCTTCTATTACATATTCTAAATAGGAATCATCCATTTCACCGAGTGCTTTTGTAACCATTGACTTGAGACGATCCATTGTTCTTATGAAATTAATTTCATCGGAAAGAGAATCATCTTTAATGTCTTGTATAAAACCTTCTGTTACATTTTCATCCAACCATGCATTTATTTTAGTGGTCAATTCTTCTTCTAAAATAGAATCAGCAGCAGCTTTTTTAGCACGAGATACTGCATTGATTCCAACAATGATAAAGCCTACAAAAACGATGCTCATTACAAAATAGCCAAAAGTTCCGTTGATGATAGAGATGGTTTCTAATACATTCAACGCTACAAAGATTAAGCCAGCGATTCCAAATACAAGAAATGTAATCGCAGTAGATTTAAGATCTTTGTATTGATCTGATTTTTTTACATATGCCGGGCTCGTAACATTCGTTAAGTCACTGGCATCATTGCTTTCAACTTCACTTAAATCGTTTTTGTGTAAATCATATATAGATTCCGTATCGTCTTGTTCTAAGAGAGTACGATCCTCCGAAATAAGTTCGTCTGTAGGAGTTTCGTCTATATTGTACACATCACTAGAATCCTGAGCATCAGAGTCTACATCGTTGTCTAGACTTTGCAATGGCTCTTCGTTTAGAATATAAGAATCGATGGAATCATTAGTCTCCAAATTCTCAAGTTCTACTTTATAAAATGCTTCAAAACATCGTTTTGCTTTCTTAATCTCAGTGCGTGGTGCATACACAGAATATGCTTTGTTCTCTTCTAAATACTCAAAGTACGCAGTAACTTGAGAATATTTTAAGAATTCAACTAGTCTTTTCGCAGTTTCTTCTTCCTCTAGTGCAATGACTTCTTCGTAATCATTGTTTGTTCCTAGAGTTTCTAGTTCCTCAACTAAATCAACATTACAATCGGCACAGGTTGTAAACCCGTCACGATATTCGGTCTTGCAATTTGGACACCATGGCATACTTATAACACCCCATTCTTTTTTGATAGCTTGAATATAATAAGAAATTCTTTTGTATTGGCATAGACACTGTAAATTTTGTATCACAGGTACGAACACTGTGATAGCGTTCATGGTCGTAATTACGATGGGAATGAACTTCCCATGCTTTCTTCGTATTAATCTACTTTAAATAGATGATATACTTTTTTACCTTTTTTTACAAGTAATGCAGCATCTGAGTTAAAGTCTGCTGGAGTGAATTTTCTTGAAAAATCAGTAACTTTTTCATCATTTACGGATACTCCACCTTGTTCGATGTTTCTTCTTGCATCGGAACGAGAAGTAGCCATCTTTGCATCCATCATAAGTGTAATTAAATCAATACCTTCTTCAAAAACTTCCTTAGCGTAAGTAGTTGTTGGCATATTATCGGATAAGACACCACCTGCAAATAATGATCTTGCAGCTTCTTGTGCTTTGTTTGCCTCTTCTTCGCCATGAACTATTTTTGTAATCTCATAAGCAAGGACTTCTTTTGCTTGATTGATTTGTGCGCCTTCAAGAGCACCAAGTCTACGAACTTCATCCATAGGAAGGAAAGTTAAAAGACCAAGACATTCTTCTACTTTAACATCCTCAATGTTTCTCCAGTATTGATAAAACTCATAAGGAGAAGTCTTTTCAGGATCTAGCCATACTGCACCCTTCATGGTTTTACCCATTTTAATACCTTCGCTGGTAGTTAATAGTTTAAATGTTAAACCATAAGCAGGTTTTTGTTCTTTACGGCGTATTAAATCTACGCCTCCAAGGATGTTTGACCATTGATCACTTCCACCAAGCTCAAGTGTACAACCGTATTTTTTATTTAGTACTAAGAAGTCATAAGACTGCATTAACATATAGTTGAATTCGAAAAATGTAAGACCTTTTTCCATTCTTTGTTTGTAGCATTCCGCTGTTAGCATTTTGTTAACAGAGAAGTGCACACCAACTTCACGTAAAAATTCAACGTAATTTAAATCAAGTAACCAATCTGCGTTATTTGCAATAATTGCATTATCGTTATCAAAATCAATAAATCTTGATAATTGCTTATAGAAACAATCTGCATTGTGTTGGATGGTTTCTCTAGTCATAATAGAACGCATATCGCTCTTACCAGAAGGATCACCAATCATGGTAGTACCGCCACCAAGTAGTGCAATTGGACGGTGTCCTGCTCTTTGCATATGCATCATAGCCATTACAGTTAAGAAGTGACCAGCAGTTAAACTATCCGCTGTTGCATCAAACCCAATATAAAAAGTTACCCTTTCTTTACCAAGTAATTCTCTAATTTCGTCTTCATGTGTTGCTTGTTCAATAAATCCGCGCTCTAAGAGTACGTCATAAACATTGTCTGACATAGTCTTTTCCTCCTATTCTATTTGTAACTCAGACTAAAGTTCATTATAAATTATAAGCGAGGATTTTTCAATGCCTGTAGCCATCTCTTTTTTATGTTTACTATTATTTTATGTATATTACGGGAAATGTGACATATATTATGGAAAGACATGCTTTATTTATTAGGGGGTTCTATGCAAGAAGATGGGAATGGAACAGTGGTAGCAGAAGTAGAAAAGGTAGAAATAAAAAGTGGGAAAAATAAGTATTTCAAGGGCTTATTGCTTCGTATTATACTATGTTGTACTATTTTTTTGCTATTATTTATTATGGACATTGGAAAGGTTGAAATTATGGAATACGATACTCAAAAAATTGTCTCCATGGTAGAAGATAATAGCATTGTTCAATCTGTTGAGCAATTTATATCAAACTTATTTAATAAATAGAACAGGGAATATTAAAATCAAAAAAGTTTGTTTTACGCTAATGTAATTGTAAAAAATCGTATTGACAGAAGTACATATTTTTAATATGATAGGTGAGTGGTTAATGATATAATAATTACCATGGATTCTTTCGTAAGTATTGTTTTAAAAAACACTTTGAAGGAAAGTTTACGTACAAAATAGGATAAGATGTACTACCAAATTCTTATTTTCCGTTGTTAGGAGAATGAGCATTGCTGGTAGTTTTTTTATGAAAGTAGGTTGATTATGCAGACAGTTGTTACAAATATGGACTCTGTGACCCGTAATGAGAAGTCCTTTGTTTTAAAAGGTGATATTTGTTTTAGCAGTGATTTATCTCATTTAAAGACGTATGAAAATCAGTATTTGATTTGTGAAAATGGTGTAAGTGCGGGAGTTTTTGAAGAAATTCCTGAGAAATATAAAGAATTACCATTGTATGATTATTCAAATAAAATCATTATTCCAGGGCTTATAGACCTTCATATACATGCTTCCCAATATCCGTATCGTGGACTCGGGATGGATTTAGAATTATTAGATTGGCTAGAAACACATGCATTTCCAGAAGAATCAAAATATCAGGATATTACGTATGCAAAAGCAGCTTATGGAATTTTTGTAGAGGATGTGAAACATTCCGCTACAACAAGGATGTGTGCTTTTGCTACCTTACATTCAGATGCGACTAGAGTACTTATGGAACTCTTAAATGATGCTGGTATAAAAGCTTATGTTGGTAAGGTTAATATGGACCGTAACTGTCCAGATTATTTAAGAGAAGAAAGCGTTTCCAGTGCAGCAAAGGATACAGACCAATGGGTTCTTAATACGATGAATGCGTATGAAAATGTAAAACCTATTTTAACACCAAGATTTACTCCGACATGCTCTGACGATTTGATGAAAGAACTTGGAAACATTCAAAAGAAGACGAAGATAGGAATGCAATCACATTTATCTGAAAACCTAAGTGAAATTGAATGGGTAAAAGAACTATGCCCAAATACAGAATTTTATGGTGAGGCGTATCATCAATTTGGGTTATTTGGTGGTGAGTGTAATACAATAATGGCGCATTGTGTATATTCCAACGAAGATGAAATGAAGCTTATGAAGGACAATAGTGTTATGGTTGCAATCTGTCCTCAGTCTAATACAAACATTGCATCGGGGATAGCACCGACTAGAAAGTATATCGAGCATGGATTAAAGCTTGGATTAGGAAGTGATATCGCTGGAGGTAGCTCATTATCCATGTTCCGTGCTATGACAGATGCGATTCAGTGCTCTAGACTATATTGGAGATTGATTGACCAATCCGCAGAGCCATTAAAAGTAGAAGAAGCCTTTTATTTAGGCACGATGGGTGGTGGAGAATATTTTGGTAAGGTAGGCTCCTTTTTACCAGAATATGAATTTGATGCCGTAATTATTGATGATACTTCAATTAAGCACCCTCAACCACTTACATTAAAGGAACGTTTGGAGAGAGTAATTTATCTTTCGGATGATCGTAATGTGATTGGAAAGTATGTAGCAGGTGTAAAAGTATTGTAGAAATCAATACTATGATGGTTTGTGTTACTACAACAAAAAACGATCATAACTGTCATAATGAAATTGAAATAAAATTATAGTAATATAGCAATTTTAAGATTGTAATATAACAATTAAAATATAAAGACAAAATGAAATTAGAAATAACTGCCAGTTTGTGATGATTCAATCATGGACTAGGCAGTTTTCTTATTTTCATACCAGTGAACCCATATTTTTTTGACTTAAAAAACTGTAAAACACAAGAAATAAGCACAAAATTATGGAATTGGAAATAAAAAAATATTCTTAAAATCTTGACAGAATTATTTCGATTCGCTATATTAGTACAGAAAAAAATGATGAAAAAGGAGGAAAAATGTTACTGAAAAAGTGGAAAAACACCTCCGGTGCAACGATATTAATCGCCTTGTTTTTTCTTTTACTTTGTTCTTTGGCGGGCGCTGTTGTATTGACTGCATCTTCAACATCATCAGGTCGGTTAAGTAATTTGAAAAAAAATGAACAATCTTATTACACCTTATCATCCACTGCAAAATTGTTAAAAAAAGAGATTGAAGGTGAAAAATACTCACGTTACCAGATTTATTTAACAAAAGAGAATCAACCGGTTGGCGATGGGTATAACGAAATCCCTCAAAATGAGCTGAAAGGGATTTTAATAAAAGCTGCAGACTACATTTTTGAAGCAGGATTGAATGATGAAGATGTCTATTATATGGACACTTTAACTATACAAGTTTCTGATCCAAATATAAAAGATGTACAAGCAGAGTTTATGATGGATGCCCAATATAACATAACCATTGAAATGTCTCTGGAAAAGTCAACTTGTATTTACAAGGTTTCAGCGGTTCTTTCGGAACAGCAAAAGGAGACAATATATATCGATGAAGTTCTAACAGGAAATAGACCTGGAGTCAAACGTACGACCACATTGATGTGGACGGGTGGAGAAATTATATTGGATTGATTTACTATGGGCGGGATAATTATGAATAAGATAAACGCAAAGTTAAAGAACACTAGAGGAGAAACGCTTCTAGAAGTACTCCTTGCATCATTTCTAGGAGGAATTGCACTTTTAATTTTGGCATCTATGATAACGGCTTCTCATCGTCTGATTGATAATAGTAGCGAAAAGATTGAGAAAATTTATGAAGATACCAATAAAATAGAAAAACAGACCGCTCCATTTAAAAACGGAACAGTTACTATTAAAAGTGAAAAGACACCAGAGGAAGAGATAAAGATAACTGTTAAAATATTTTCAACAACAGATAGTAGCCTTTCAGCCTATATGAAATAATGATTTTTAGTTATATAAGAAGAGAAAAAATAATGAAAAAAATAAAATCACAACAAGGTTTTAGTTTATCAGAAATGCTGTTGGCAGCATTGATTGTTGCACTTACAATGGGTTTTATAGGTGGTGGTATCACAGTGATTAAAGATGCATACTTTAAAATCACATTAAGAGCGGAAGCACAGACACTCCTATCAACTACGGTTGCAGCAATCTCTTTCGAGCTTCGTAGCGCGGATGAAATTCAAGAGCAGGTATCTGAAACGGATGAGAATACGGATTGGACATTTTATAATGTTCAAAGAGGTTATAGAATGTATCTCGAAAATATTGACGAGAATATTTATATAAGAACCGTTGGAGATTCAACTTCTTTGATACCGATTTTAACAGATCAAACGAAGACGAACGGCTTGGTTCCAAAATTGGAAGAATTAAAATATGAAAATCAAGTATTTACATATAAAATAACAATTTACTATAAAAATGATGTATTTGCAGAACAAGAGATAAGTGTTCGTCCCATGAATGTGGGCGAATAAGCTCTAGTGATTGCATATTAAATTTTAACTAAAGAAGGTTTTACATGAAAAATAAACGATTAGGAGAAATGCTGATAGATTTAAAGCTAATAACAGAAGATGATCTGACGAAAGCTTTACAACTACAGAAGGGATCAGGAAAAAGACTGGGAACAGTTCTTATTGAAAACGGGTTTATTACAGAGGGTCAGCTAATAGAAATGCTTCGTATGCAGCTAGGAATCGAGTTCATAGATTTAACTAAGGTAACTATTGACCCAGAAGTTGTTAATGTATTGTCGAAAAATTTAGCGAAAAAACATGGGATTATTCCAGTTCGAGTAGAAAAAGATATTTTATATCTGGCAATGGAAGATCCACTAAATTTCATGGCTGTGGAAGCGACAAGAATAGCGACCAGAAAAAGAATTGTACCAATGATTACAACAGCAGCAGGTATTAATAGGGCATACCATATCCTGTATGAAAATGAAGGTGCAGTAAAAGCGATGGCACAGATGCGTCAGGAAGGCAGTTTTAATGAAAATATTGAAACGCAATCTACAGAACAGGACTTAGACGATGCCAATGCAGCACCTACCGTGCGTCTTGTGAATTCTATTATAGAACGTGCCTTAACAGAACGGGCCAGTGATATTCACATTGAACCTGGGCATGAAGAAATGAATGTCCGTATCAGAGTCGATGGCAGAATGATGAAGATTCTAACCATACCAAAAGAACTTCAACAAGTAGTTATTTCGCGTTTGAAAGTGATTGGGCAGATGGACATTGCGGAAAGGCGTGTGCCACAGGATGGTAGAGCAGCAATGAAAATGAAAGGCCAGGAAGTTGATTTGCGTTTATCCTCTCTGCCTACTATTTTCGGCGAAAAGGTAGTAATCCGAATTCTTATAAAGAATCAAGCATTACTAACTCGTGAGGGAATTGGACTTACAAGAAAAAACGGTGAAAAGTTTGAGAGACTATTAAAAAATAACAGTGGCGTTATTTTAATTGTAGGTCCAACTGGAAGCGGAAAGTCTTCAACGTTGTACACGATGATTAATGAACTAAAATCTGAGGCAGTGAATCTGATTATGCTTGAAGATCCTGTGGAGTATCAGATGGAAGGCGTTACGCAAGTACAAATCAATGAAAAAACTGGTATGACTTTTGCAAATGCACTTCGTTCCGTACTTCGACAAGACCCAGATATTATCGGCGTAGGTGAAATTCGTGATGGTGAAACAGCTGAGATTGCCATGAGAGCAGCAATGACTGGTCATCTCGTAATTTCCACAATACATACCGAGGATGCAATTTCTGCACTGGACCGATTAAAAGATATGGGGGTAGAGCCATATTTGATTGCTGGGGCTGTAAGGGGTATTATTTCTCAGAGACTAGTACGAAGAATATGTGGGAACTGTAAAAGAGAAGAAGAACCAACAGAGTTGCAAAGGGATTTACTAGGTATTTCTCCTACAGATGCTAGAGTCTTCTATAAAGGAATAGGTTGTCATATGTGTTTTGATAGTGGCTATAACGGTCGTATTGGTGTTTTTGAAATTTTACCATTGAATCAGAAAATTCGTGATTGCATTACGGAAGAAAGACCTAAGTCAGAACTTCGTCAAGTAATAGCAGAAACTGGTTTTGAACCAATGAGGCAAAGTGGTTTATCCCTTGCAGAGGAAGGTGTAACAAGCCTTGAAGAACTGTGTAGAACAATTAGTATTGTGGAGTGATATATATGAATATAGAAGAACTTATTATAAAGGCAAAAGAAGATGGTGCCTCCGATGTTCATTTGGTAAGCGGGCTGCCTCCTAAATATAGAGTCGATGGTGAGTTGGTTAATATGCCTTTCTTACCACTCTCTTATAAGGAGTGTGAAGAATATGCCAAGGAACTTGCAGGAGAAGAATATGAACAGATAGAAAAAATCGGAGAACTAGATTTAGCGAAAACACTAGCAGGAGAGCGTGTTCGTATCAATCTTTTTAGACAGCAAGGCAGGGTGTCTGCTGTACTTCGTATCTTAAGGAGTACAATTCCAAGACTAGAGGAATTGGGGTTGCCACCAGCGATTAATGATTTTAGTGCATGGAAAAAGGGAATAGTACTGATTACTGGTGAGACTGGAAGTGGTAAATCAACAACCCTTGCCGCTATTTTAAATACAATTAATCATACGAGAAATGGGCATATAGTTACTCTGGAAGATCCGATAGAATACATTTATACTCCGGATAAATGTGTGATTAATCAAAGAGAAATCGGAACAGATACACGTAGTTATGCTGACGGACTTCGAGCAATTTTAAGGGAAGATCCAGATGTTATATTGATTGGTGAAATGCGAGATCAGGAAACAATAGAGATTGCTTTAACTGCAGCAGAAACAGGACACCTAGTATTTGCTACGTTACATACAAATTCAGCAACGGATTCCATTGATCGTATCGTTGGCTCTTTTCCAGGAGAAAAACAGCAACAAGTGAGAATGGAGCTATCTACCTGTTTAAAAGCAGTTGTTTCTCAGCAACTTTTACCAAGGAAAACGGGAAAAGGTCGTGTAGCTGCTTGTGAGGTTATGATAGTAAATCCAGCCATAAGAAATCTGATACGTGAAGGGAAAACTCCACAGATGTTTTCTGCAATGTTAAGTGGAGCAACGGAAGGTAGTGTTACTATGGATAATTCTTTGATTAAAATGTATAAAGAGCAAATGATAGATGCAAAGACAGCGCTGGAAGCTTCCCATGATCTTGAATATATGAAACGAAGTATACGATGATGGAGAATATAATCAAAGGATAGATTATCTAGTGAAACATAGCAAAAGATAAGTTTGCAAAATCCAGTAGAAGAAGAGGAATAGCCACAAAATCAGGAGAGGAGGGATGGACATTGATTACATATCGGTATAAAGCATTGACCGCAAAGGGTGTAAAAGTAAACGGAGTGGTGGAAGCAGTGGATGAATATGCGGCAGTAGCTCAGATTAAAGGGACTTGCACCATTGTTCTTGATATTAAGCCAGTAAAACAAAAAAAGAGCATTCTTTCAATGGAAATTGGGAAACCAAAAGTAGATCAAAAAGCGTTGTCAGTGATGTGTTCACAATTTTCAATCATTTTAAAATCAGGTGTTCCAATTGACACTTGCATGTCTTTGATTAGTAAACAAGTCAATGATAAGCTTCTGAAAAAAGTTTTAGAAAAATCAGCAGAAGACGTTGCAAAGGGACATAGTATTGCTTCTAGTTTTGAAAAAAATTGTCCATATCTTCCTCCAACTTTTATCGAAACGATTCGTGCGGGGGAGGAATCTGGAACCCTAGAGAATTCTTTTGAAACACTCTATAAATATTATGATAAGTCCTTTAAGACAAAACAAAAGGTAAAGCAGGCAATGTCTTATCCTATTTTCGTACTAGTTGTAGCATGCATTGTATTAGTAGTAGTAATGGTAAAAGTAATTCCAACCATAGCAACTACTTTTATAGAGTTAGACGGAGAAATGCCAGCAATGACCAAAGCATTGATTTTGATATCAAATTTTACGAGAGATTATATCTGGTGGATTGCACTAGCTGTGCTATTTCTTATCATTTCATTTAAATTATATTGTAGTTCAGAAAAAGGTAGAGTTCTATGGAATAGGGTAAAATTAAAGATTCCTGTGCTTGGAAATATTGCGTTGTTAAGCGGAGCAGCACAGTTTGCAAATACAATGACTGCACTATTAACTGCAGGACTTAGTGTTAGCCGTTCTTTAGAGATTACAGGCAAAGTTATGGATAATTACCTAATGAAGCAGGAAATTAATAAAATGACAGGAAGTATCGAAGAGGGAAAGCGATTGGGCGATTGCATGAAGAAGAGCAAGTATTTTCCTGATGCGCTTACCGAAATGTGTTCCATAGGTGAGGAGACTGGAGAACTAGAAATGACATTAGAAACCATTGGTACTTATTATGACAATGAGGCGCAATATGCAACTACCAAAGCCATACAAAAACTTGAGCCAAGTATTTTAATTTTAATGGCATTGTTTGCAGGGTTTATTGTTATTGCAATTTATCTTCCGATGTTCACTATGTATGATTTGATGTAAAGAGATACGTAGGAAATTAATAAATAGATATAAAATCAATAAATAATATAAAATCAATAACCTGAATTATTCACGTAGGTGAATAACAAAGTTAATTTACTGATTTTTATATCAGCTCATTGTATTTTTCTTTATTTTCATACATTTACTTTTTTTAACAGTTAAAGAGAAAAGAATTTAACTAC
>OJJJ01000031.1_pt1 | contig 127549 bp, 109 predicted proteins | sample 1596311 | NCBI WGS metagenome assembly OJJJ01 (sample SAMEA4350140, study PRJEB24818) | metagenome | biome: human; feature: gut; material: faeces | place: Denmark | collected 2013-09
TGCGTTTCGTTTAATGAATTACAGAAAATGATAGATAAATACATCACGTATTATAATAAATATAGATATCAATGGGGACTGAAAAAGCTGACTCCTGTGCAATACAGAAATCAGCTTTTAGCTTCTTGACTCTCTTTTTTAATTGTCCTTGACTAGGGTACCATTTTAATACATACACCCTCTTTTTTTAAAAGTATTATGCAAGATATTTTGAAGCAAGATGAATTAAACTTTCTTTATATTCTTTAATATACTCAGAATAATCAACGTTCTTTTCTTCCAATTCTTTCGCCAATTCGATGATGAATGTAGGAATATCTTTGATTAACATAACGCCAAGGCTTTCACCCAAGTTTGTTTTGTCCTTACTCACCATACCATCAATAAATAATTCAAACACATCTTCTACGCTATCGCCTATCTTTTTCTTTTTACCAACAAATCCAAGTTGTGTTACTTGATGTCTTGCACAACTGTTTGGGCATCCAGATATATAAATTCTTGGTAGTAGGTTTTTATTTATACCAGTATCTTTTACCGCAGCAGTAATGCTTCTGCAAAGTGTTTGACTTTGTAGTATACCAATCTGACAAGTTGGAACTCCGACGCAGGAAACGCTCATTAAAACATCAATTTGTTCCATCAACTCAGGTAATAAGCTGTGTAATTCATATACCATCTCTTTGGTTAAGTTACGAAGATACATATCCTCATTCATGCTAAGGCGGATTTCGATGTTGGCATCCTCATGACGATTGACAAATTCAACGACAGTATTATAATCAGCCGCAGTCATCTGACCACATTCTGGATGTAACAATACACTGTAAAGCCCCTTTTGTCTCTGGGCTATTACGCTATTTAAGTCATTTATTTCAGATTCCCAATTATCCGTGGTACTAATAATCGGTTCAATTTCTTTAAAGGTTTCCGTGCTTTTTACTGTATTTATATATTCACGATAGGTTTGAATGAATTCTTCTTCACCCATTTCCCTTGGTATAAAACGAGTTCTCGCCTTCATTTTATTTTCATAATTACCATGTTCTTTAAACAATCGTAACATTGCTTCCACATAATATAGAAATTCACTTGGTCGAACAAGTTCTGGATATTCTAATGAAATTGCTGGGCCAGCTCCTAGACCACCAGCAAGATATAACTTAAAGAATGCCTCGCCATCTTTTTCTACCGCCATAAACCCTACATCATTAATGGTTGTGCAAGCGGAATCCTTCGCATCATTTGAAAAAGCTACTTTTAACTTTCTTGGCAAATGATATGTTGTTGCATTGTTTGTAAAATATTCGCCAGTATATAGAGCATATGGGGTTACATCAAATACTTCACCCTTTTCAACACCTGACAGTGGGGAAACGGATACATTTCTAGGATAATTACCGCCTCCACCTCTCGTGAAAAGATCGTGTCCAATTGCATCATCCATAATATCGCAAACGGAATCTAAGTCAAGGTCATGTAACTGTACGGCTTGTCTTGTAGTGATATGAATACGGTCTAAATTATATTTTTTAACATAGTCATTGATTAAATTCATATGATTCTTTGTAATAATTCCAGAAGGAGTCTTTAAGCGGATCATAAAGGTTTTTCCACCCTTTTGAGCATATACTCCCATTCCGCCTGATTTAGCTTTGAATTCTGGCACAGTTAGCTCACCGTTTAGAAATTTATAACCATTGTTACGAAACTCGACAATTTCTGATTTTAAAAGTTTTTTATATTCTTCCATCATGTTCCTCCTGTCAATCTAAATTTATGATTTCCATATTCAAATTATTAATTCTTTTCTGCCAGCAATAATCTTGATCTTTAATCTTTTCAATGAAAAGACTTTATGTACGTATCTAAATACAACCACACAATATGATACAAGTCATTGCTTTACGATTCATCCTTATCATATTATACAACCTAAATAAAAATACTTAAACTACGAATCTGTTCTTTTTATTTTCACAATAAAGGTAATGCTATCCTATTATTCGGTTTTGTTATGCAATATATACCAATACTATCAATATTTTTTACGAATACTCAAATTTAATGCAAAAAGATAGCTATCCGCATGAGATTCATCATGCAAATAGCTATCTTTCTTCTAGTTTAATTGCTTTATTTTTGTAAAATTTGTCTAAATAAGAGATTCGTATAATTTTGTTATCTCTTCAACACTAGTATCTCTTGGATTACCTGGTCGGCATGCATCATCATATGCCGATTGTGCAAGGAATGGAATATCTTCCCTTTTAACAATATCTTTTAAATCTCTTGGAATTCCAACATCTACAGATAATTGTTTTACTGCATCTACCGCTGCTTTTCGGTATTCTTCTCTAGACATAGTCTCTGTTCCAGCAACTCCCATTGCTGCTGCAATATGTTTATATTTCTCACCTGTTGTTTCGGCATTATATTCCATTACCGTCGGAAGAATGATAGCATTTGCTATCCCATGAGGGGTATCGTACAAAGCACCCAAAGGATGAGCCATGGAATGAACTATTCCAAGTCCCACATTAGAAAATCCCATTCCGGCTATGTATTGTCCAAGAGCCATTCCTTCTCTACCTTCTGGTGTGTTATCAACAGCACCACGTAAGGAACGCGCAATGACTTCAATTGCTTTTAAATGAAACATATCGGATAATTCACAAGCTCCTGCTGTAATATAACCTTCGATTGCATGAGTTAAGGCATCCATACCAGTAGCTGCCGTTAAACCTTTTGGCATGCTTGACATCATATCAGGATCAACAAATGCTACCACTGGAATATCATGTGGATCTACACATACCATTTTACGATTTTTCTCAACATCCGTTATTACATAATTAATAGTAACTTCCGCTGCAGTACCTGCTGTGGTTGGAACTGCTAATATTGGAATGGATTTATTTTTTGTAGGTGCAACTCCTTCAAGACTTCTTACATCTGAAAATTCAGGATTCGTTATGATTATACCAATCGCTTTTGCAGTGTCCATAGAAGATCCACCACCTAATGCAATGATATAATCCGCATTACTTTGCTTAAAAGCTATCACTCCATTTTGTACATTTTCAATCGTTGGGTTTGCTTTTATATCAGTAAATAACTCATACGCTAATCCATTATTCTCTAATACTTGAATCACCTTTTGTGCTACGTTAAATTTTACTAAATCTGGATCCGTGCATAAAAATGCTTTTTGAAAACCTCTTGCTTTTGCTTCATCCGCTATACTTTGAATAGCACCAGCTCCATGATAAGATGTTTCATTTAAAATAAATCTGTTCGCCATATTCGTCTTCCTTTCTAACACAAATAAATTGCAACTTGCAATAGGATCTATACATATTGTCATTTTTTTAACATAGAATAAGAAAATTATGTTTGAACAACGAAATGCATCTCCTAATACCTTTAATAATATCAAATATGAAGCTTGTTTAGTTATTAAAATCACCCAAAATCTATGCAAAAAGAACTTTATTGTCTAATATTTAACGAGAATTAGAATATCATTTACATTCATTGGTACCAAAAAGCTTATATCAATTGCATCTTACAGAATATATTTCCTATGCACGGCTTGACTTAACTATTGTGACGGCATACAATGAATAAGAATTCAGATTGGAGGAAACACGTTATGAGCATTCGTAAACTCTCAGAAACTATTCCAATTGCTCCTTTAAAAATTATAGCGTTAGAAAATATAAAGGAACTTGGCGAAAAAGTAAATCAATATATTGTAAATTCCAGACACGATCAATTAAAAAACAATACATCAAAAACTCTTTGTCTTGGATATCAGAAAGATTCCTATTTAGTCAACTATTCTATCCCACGTTTTGGATCCGGTGAAGCAAAAGCTGTAATCAATGAAACCATACGCGGTGCTGACTTATTCATTATCGCAGATGTTATGAATTATAGTAAGATGTATCAAATTTTTGATACGGACAATCATAAGTCTCCGGACGATCACTTTCAAGATTTAAAACGTATCATTGCAGCTGCTAAAATAAGTAAGGTGAAACGAATTACTGTTATTTTACCATTTTTATATGAAAGTAGACAGCATAGAAGGGATAAATTAGAATCCCTTGACTGCGCATATGCACTACAAGAACTGTCTCAAATGGGTGTTGAAAATATCATTACATTTGATGCACATGATGCAAGAGTTCAAAACGCGATACCGATTCGAGGTTTTGATAATTTCTTTACAAGCTATCAGTTTATACGTGACCTCTTACGTTATGAGCCAGACATTAAAATCGATAAAGAACATTTAATGATGATCAGCCCTGATGAAGGTGGTATGACCAGAGCTGTATATTATGCAAATGTTCTTGGTATTGAAATGGGTATGTTCTACAAACGTAGAGATTATTCTACAATTGTAGACGGTAGGAATCCTATTCTTTCGCATGAATTTTTAGGCTCTTCCGTAGAAGGGAAAGATGTTTTTATCGTAGACGATATGATTTCTTCCGGTGATAGCATATTAGAAGTTGCTGCAGAATTAAAGAAACGGAATGCTGCTCGTGTTTTTATTGGCGCTACCTTTGGTCTGTTTTGTAATGGCTTAGAACGCTTTGATAAAGCTTACGAAGAAAAGATTTTTGATCGTATCTTCACAACAAATTTAATCTATAATCCACCAGAACTTTTGGATAAGCCTTATTACCACAATGTTGATTTACACCGCTATATGTCATTAATTATTGAGTCTTTAAACCATGACACATCAATCAATGATATCATTAGCCATCCAGCATTAATTAAAGAACTTTTAGATGCACATAATATGAAAACAAATATATAATATAAAAGGACACTTGTAAAAGTGTCCTTTTGTTATTACAGAGTTGGTATAAAATTTATCAGATACCAACTCTTATTTTAGTGCTATGAACTTTTGTAAATTAACATATTCTATACTACATGCTTTATCTATATTCTATTTCTAAATATTTAATCCTCTATTAATGAGGACATACACGATTAGTCGTTGTACCAATAACGTCTAACAACCATACTGTTCCACACTTGCTACATCTTAATGCATCATAAGAAGTAGTCTTACAACTTCCATCAGTATATTTTCCATGAGCTGAAAAAGTACCCGGAGTATATACATGTGAACAATTTGCTTTTGCTTGCACATCCTTTAACTCTATATCTGTTGACTCCCCAGCAACATTAGTGAAATCTAACTTTGAATTCGTAACTATATCTTCCGGAATGTTTTTACTTGATAATGGTTTAATAAGTCCGTCTTCAATATCCTGAATCGCTTTTTCCAAGTCAATATTTGAATTACTGATCTTTAATGACTTAACTCCAATCCCAGGGTTACTTTGAAATGTTGATGAATTTTCAGCAGTATAAAAACTGGTATCTTCCGATAATTCAACCTTTTCAGAATGAATTACTTCTCCCCCCCTATTTACTGCAGCAAAAATTGATGAATTACCTAGAACGAGACAAAAAATTAAACTTAAAACTAAAAATAAATTTTTCTTCTTACTCATATTATACCCACCTTTCTTATTTTTTTAGAAATAGAATAGTATTATGAAAAATTGTTTTAAACAATTCTTACTCAAATTATTGAATAAATAAAAATCGACCATTCGAAATCCCCCAAACTTCATTCGCATAGGATGCTACTTTTGTAGAATGAGAAACAATGATTACACATTTGTTATCATTCACAACAAGCGACGAGAGTATTTCCATGATGGACTCTTCCGTTTCACTATCCAAATTACTAGTTGGCTCATCTGCAATTATGATATCTGGATTGTGGGAAATAGCTCTAGCAATTCCTACACGTTGTTGCTCTCCACCTGATAATTTACAAACTTTTTTTAATGCAGTTTCTGAATCAATACCTACCTTTTTTAGTACATCCTGAAGTATCTGGGTTTGGTTTTCTTCTGAGACACCACTGATGTTCATAGATAAAACTAAATTTTCATTTACTGTAGCATTTTGAAGTAAGTTATAATTTTGAAATACAACTCCTATATCCCGAGCTCGATATCGATCACGGTTAATATTTTTCAAATCCTTATTATGATATAAAATTGACCCTTTCGTACATATATCGAGTCCTGATATTAGTGAAAGAAACGTTGTCTTTCCTGAACCAGATTTCCCCACAATTGCATACATTTTTCCTACTTCAAATTCAATATTAATATTGTCTAACACCGTTTTATTAGAATTATAATATTGATAGGATAAGTCCTTGATTAACAGAATGCCCAATATATTATCCTCCCTGTGATAATAATTTTAATGGTTCATATCTCATAATATATATAACCCCTGCAAGGCTTGAAATAAAACCAAGAAATACAGCAAAGCATAACGTAAAGATCATAGAACCGAATGAATTTGTTATTACAATGTTGGTTAAATCTGTATATTCAACCACATTATTTATTTCAGTAGATATAACACCCACTCCATAATCGCCATTCGACAATATTTGTGATTCCTTTGCAATTTGAACCTGCTCTTTTAAGATAATGTCTGCTACTGGCTGGGCCGCAATATTTCCTATCAAAAAACCGATAACAAAACACATTATTATGATAATGATTGACTCCATAACAAGTCCAAGAGCCACTTTTGCTTTTTCCATTCCCATTGCTCTTAAAACTCCAATCTCATATTTACGTTCACGTACAAGTAATATTGAAAGTAACACAATCACTGTACCACCAAATAAGAGTATTAAAAACGAAAAGATTATTGTAACTTTGTTGAGCCCTTCTACAGGTTTTACTATTTGATTATAACTAACGGCATCTGTATTTATATTATAAATATCAGACAATCCTTTCTCTCTCACTTCTTCTTCAAATTTCTTTGAATAAATTGGCGACTTCAAATAAAACACAGCTTCCGTATAAACGCCTTCTGATTCCTTATCTGAAATTGTATTATAATTAGTAAGGATCTCATTATGACGATTATTCACAGCCCAAGTTGAACCATTCGGCTGAGCAATTGACCCATCTAGATAAATACCAGTTATATGTAAATTAAGTATTTGATCTTGATTATCTACATTAGAAACCGTTATAGTATCACCAATTTCTAATTCATTCAATTTTGAAAATTCTTCACTCACGATACATTCATTGGTATCCTTAAAAAATCTACCTTTGTGGATCTCTCTTAAGCCCAACTGAAAATCCTCTAGGAGGGATAAATCTGAATATCCTATAACAACTATGTTTGGAACTTGTCGCTTAATTTCACTCTCATTGTTATCATCAGATGGAATAAATGCTCCTTGTCCACTGTTCTCCTGTCCACCTTGATCTAGTCCTCTTAACGAATCGCTATAACCATGTAAGGAACCAGTAAATAAGGTTGACTTTAGATAGTCTGATTTCGAGAAATCAATCAGTTGATTTGTTGGAATGTCCGGAATTAAAATAGTTCCATCCGTGCCTGTGGGAAGATTAATCACTTTTTTTAAGTCTGGTGTAAAATAGATACTTGCTCCAAAACGTTTGGAATAGTTATCAATCACTGAGGAAGTCGTAAGATGTATCATAGATGAAATTACTGCTGTTATTATCATAATTATCATAATTATCGAAACTATGATATACCTAGCTTTATTTCTATTAATATTCTTCAAAGCATTCTTGATTATAAAGATGTTTGCCACCTCCAGATATCGTCTTTCCTTGACCATATAATAACATATCCATTGTTAATTTAATGTTAACACTTTTCAATTTCTGGAAATATTATTTTAAATGTTGAACCGACTCCTTCTTCACTCTCAATCCATACGAAGCCATTACATAATTCGGCTACATGTTTCACAAGGCTAAGCCCAATCCCATATCCATCTTTTTTTATATTTCCAATGCGGTACCCACTTAGAAAAATTTTATCTTGTTGTTCCATACGAATACCAATTCCAGCATCCGAGACAGCTACAAAAGGGCAATTATGATTAATGCCAACCTCAACACGAATTGTAGAATTATTACCATACTTAATTGCATTATCAATTAAATTGCATATTGCACGGTAAATCCACAATTCTTTTCCTAGAACATAAAATAAACACTCTTCATCAAATTCGTAACTTATGTTTTTATATATTTTTTTGTATTCATCTACTGCAATTCCACAAGCTAATGACAAATCCGTTATTTCTTTTAAATCTTCATTGTTATGTACGCATATGGTCAAAATATTATCAAGATTTTTTACAACTCTATCAACTTCTTCGAGAATATCCTCTTTATTACCAAGTCTGTAGTCATTTTGTATTTTGGCTCGTATTGTTGCAAGAGCATTTTTTTGCTCGTGTGATACATAATGGCTTAAATTATTAAAATCATCCTTCAGATATTTAATATTTTCTATTTCTTTTTCAAATGCTTTTTCAATCGCTTCAAATTCTTTTGGGAAAATTGTTTGATCATAAAATTTAAGAGTATTATTTTTTAGATTCAGATGTCGAACCACTTCTGATATAGGTCGTTTTACTCGATTATTCAGGTAATTACTTAAGAAAACTGAGCATACATAAACCACAAGAAAAACACTTAGTAATACAAGACCAACTAATTTTACATAATGCTGTAAAAAAATATTTTGTAATTCCTCAACAGATACAATGCTTTTTTGTAAATCAGAAACAGATATTAACCAGTCCTCCTCAGCCGCATTAAAGATTTCGCCATTAATATAATATTTAGATAAATCACTCGGTAAAGAGGGTTTTAAAAAATAAAGGAGAAAGATTGAAATGATAACAATAGATAGTGCTAGAAATAAGGAATACAAAAGAATAATTTTTCTAAATTGAAACTTTTTTAGTCTCCCCATAGACGATACCCCTTTCCCTTTAATGTCAATAGCAAATCGTGACCTGCACATAATTTTAATTTCTTTCTTAGATTTGCTATATGTACACGAAGAACGGATGAAAAAGGATCAAAAAATTCATCATAAACATGCTCTGCAATCATTTCACTTGAGACTACATTCGGATAATTCTGGGCGATATAGGCTAATATGTCGAATTCTTTCGTAGTTAATTCAATCGAATCTTCAAAGTAGTATACTGTTCTTTCCTTTGGATTTATTAATAAATTTTCAATCTTAATCTGAGGATTTGACCTGCCATAAAATCTTCGAATCACAGCATGTATTCGGGAGGTCATTTCTTCGAAGTCAAAAGGTTTGATTATGTAATCATCGGCACCAAGATTAAGTCCACTAATACGGTGTTCTATTTTATCTCTAGCTGATACAATAATTACTGGTATATTTCTATCATTTTCTCTTAAAAAACTTAATATCTCTATACCATCTTTATCTGGTAAGTTTAAATCAAGTAAGACGGCATCATAATTTGTTATAAAGGCCTTTTCTTCTCCTTCTGTACCAGTATTTGCTACATCTATAATAAATCCTCTTTGTTCAAGACCTTCTTTCATTTCATATGAAAGTGTTTTATCATCTTCTATGATTAAAATCCTCATAACACACCTCGTTTAAATAATATTCTCAAAAAAAGTATTTTTGTATTCTTTGATTTTTCAGCTAACACAATTACACGAAACTTGCATCCCTCATATTAATCTACCATCTTCTCATAAATCTGAAACCACTTTAGGCCAATTGCTTCCAAACCTAAATCTACGTTTCCTTTGTATTGAAATCCACATTTTCTATATAGTTGAATTGCTGGAAGATTTCCCTCATAAACATCCAAACGTATGGACTTTATATTGGTATCTTTCGCATACTGCTCTGCAAAATCCATTAATTGCTTCCCAACACCACGTTGCTTGTATTCAGGATGCACTAAGAAGGTATGAACAACGAACACATCCGAGTAGTCGAATTCAAATCCCCATTTTATTTCCTTATAGGCTTCTTCTGGCTCATGATTTAAAATAATTGTTCCAACAATGTTATCTTTAAGCACAGCAACAAATAAAGTACCATTCTCTATCCCCTGTTCTGCATCGTCACGAATGGGATACACTCCTTTTTTCCACCCTGGGTAATTGACTCCTTTTTCTAATGCATCATTTAAAACATTATATAACTCCTCAAGATCATCAATATCATGAGAGGTACCTTTTCTAATTTGTATTTCCATATCATTTCCTTTCACATTACTTATTGGCAGTTATTATTCATAAATGTTTAAGTTACGGTTGTGAGACTTTCAAAAAAGTTTTCATGAGGGGATCTATTCTCTCCCAAAATTTGTCTCATTCATTATACAAAATATTTACATTTATTTCAATATTTTAAAATCATGTTATACTGTGGCATCTTATGTCACATGCATCCTATGCCACAAACATCCTAAACACATATTCCTCTTTGCTTATTCTTTAACGTGGAAAGAAGTACTCGATTTACGATTGTGAGCAATATTAAGAAAACTCCATATAAGGAATGGAGCATAATTAATCATAATTATGCTCCATTCCTTATACACAGAGTCGAAGTTAATGAAATATACTTCAACATTCTATTCTATAAAATTGTTATCTATTTTACTACGATGTTATAAATTCTACCTTTTACATAGATTTCTTTTACGATTGTTTTGCCTTCTACAAGTGTAGCGATTGATTCAAGTGCCATTACGATTTCACGTACTGCATCTTGTTCATCTTCTCTACCTACAGAAACCGTTGCTTTAACTTTACCGTTTATTTGCACAGCGATTTCAATCGTATCTTCCACTGTTTTTTCTTCATCGTATTCTGGCCAAGTTGCTTCGTAAACGCGTCCTTCTTTACCAATTTCCTGCCACAATTCTTCTGTTACGTGAGGAACAACAGGGTTTAATAAGATAATTAATGTTGCAAATTCACCCTTGGTAACCTTGCCTACACGATAAAAGTCATTTACTAAGGACATCATTGCAGCAATTGCTGTATTAAACTTAAGGTTTTCATAATCTAAAGTTACCTTCTTGATTGTTTGATGCATTCTAGTTTCTAATTCCTTAGAATACTCATCACCATCTACCAACATATCTTGAAGTTTCCATACACGTTCTAAGAAACGTCTACAACCTTTTACACCTTCGTTTGACCATGCTGCGCTTAATTCAAATGCTCCGATAAACATTTCATAAGCACGTAGCGTATCTGCACCAAATTCATTGATAATATCATCTGGATTGATAACATTTCCTCTAGACTTGGACATTTTTTCATTGTTTTCACCTAAAATCATACCGTGAGAAGTTCTCTTTTGGTAAGGTTCTGGTGTGCTTACAAGTCCTAAATCATAAAGGAATTTATGCCAAAAACGAGAATAAAGTAAATGTAGAGTTGTATGTTCCATACCACCATTGTACCAATCTACTGGCATCCAATAATCAATTGCTTCTTTACTTGCAAATGCTTCATCGTTCATAGGATCGATGTAGCGTAGGAAGTACCAAGAAGATCCAGCCCATTGAGGCATTGTATCTGTTTCTCTTTGTGCCTTACCACCACAACATGGGCAAGTAGTTTCTACCCAGTCTGTCATTGTAGCAAGTGGAGATTCACCATTGTCTGTTGGCTGATAGCTATCAACTTCTGGAAGCATTAATGGTAATTCACTTTCAGGGATTGCAACATAACCACATTTATCACAATGAACTAGAGGAATTGGTTCACCCCAATATCTTTGACGTGAAAATACCCAGTCTCTTAATTTATAATTTACTTTTTTCTTGCCAATGCCTTTTTCTTCAAGCCATGCAATCATTTTAGTTTTTGCATCGGCTACTTCAAGTCCATTTAAGAAATCAGAATTCACCATAATACCAGTGTCTGTATTTGTATAGGCTGCCTCTTCTACAGAACCTCCACCTACAACTTCAACAATCGGAAGATTGAACTTCTTGGCAAAATCCCAGTCTCTTTCATCGTGTGCTGGAACTGCCATAATTGCACCTGTTCCGTAAGTCATTAACACATAATCTGAAATCCAAATTGGAATTTCCTTACCATTGGCTGGATTGATTGCTGTTAATCCTTCTAACACAACACCTGTTTTTTCTTTTACTAATTCTGTACGTTCAAAATCAGATTTCTTTGAAGCAAAATCACGATATTCTAAAATAGCATCAAAGTTTTTAATCTCATCTTTGTATTTATCTACATAAGGATGCTCTGGTGAAATAACCATATAGGTTGCTCCAAACAAAGTATCTGGTCTTGTAGTGAAAACAGTTAAAGTATCATCTTTACCAGAAAGTTTAAAATCTACTTCTGCACCAACGGAACGGCCAATCCAGTTCTTTTGAGAAACTTTTACCTTATCAATATAATCAACAAGTTCTAAGTCCTCAATTAATTTTTCTGCATATTCTGTAATCTTTAACATCCATTGACTCTTAACCTTACGAACAACTTCGCTACCACAACGTTCACAAACACCGTTTACTACTTCTTCATTTGCAAGACCAACTTTACAAGAAGTACACCAGTTAATTGGCATTTCTGACTTATATGCAAGTCCTTTTTCAAATAATTTTAAGAAAATCCATTGAGTCCATTTATAGTAATGTGGATCTGTTGTATTAATCTCACGATTCCAATCAAAAGAATAACCAAGCGCTTTTAACTGACTCTTAAAATGTGCTACGTTGTTTTCAGTAACAACCTTCGGATGGATTTGATTCTTAATTGCATAATTCTCAGTAGGAAGACCAAATGCATCCCATCCCATTGGATAAAGAACGTTATATCCTTGCATTCTTCTTTTTCTAGCAATAATATCAAGCGCTGTATATGGTCTTGGATGACCTACGTGTAAGCCTTGACCAGATGGATAAGGGAATTCTACTAATGCATAATATTTAGGTTTTGTGTAATCATTTTCAACCTTAAATGCTTCTTCCTTATCCCATATATCCTGCCATTTTTTTTCAATATCTTTAGGTGAATATGCGTTTATCATTTTTGTTCCTCCATAAATGTATTTAAATAAATATGAAATATCGTATATGTTTAATGAATGCATTCTGCACTTTATAATGCATCCTGTACATTCTATTGCATTTTGCACTTTATTGCTTTTGCACATTATTGCATTTTGCACTTTATTGCATGTTGCACATTATAGCATGTTGCATTCTAAATTGCATCTTAAATCTATGAACAAAGCAAATTGATTCTTTTTTGAAAATACAAGCTTCTATGCTTTCATGTCCGTGTGTGAAAGATACCATACAAGTTTATAATAATTCCTTATTATGTGCAAGGACTTCTCATAATATATTTCGATAGAATCTTGATTTAAAATAATTTTAATCGCTACATCTGTAAGATTCAGCGAAAGAATTCCTTTGATTTACTCATTAATCGATATAAATCCTGCCAAACTGCCACGCTGATCGCCATTTCGACGGTGAGAATACAGTAAATCTGGATTACACATCGTACAAACTGATGATACCGTAATGTGTTCCTTTGTTAATCCTGCATTTTGTAAAATCAAACGATTGGCTTCCCATAAATCAAGTTGATACTTTTCATCCGATTTTGCCGTTAAAAATGCTTCGACTTCCTCTTCTATGAATTCGCTTTTAAAAGCATCTGCAACGTCCTTGCTTACTTCATAACAATCTTTACAGATACAAGGTCCTATGACTGCAATAATATCTTCTGGATTACTACCATAATTCTCACGCATTTCTTCTACGGTAACCTTAGCTATTTTTTGAACCGTGCCTCTCCATCCAGAATGGGTTGCACCAATTGCTTTTTTTACAGGATCGACAAAGAAAATTGGTACACAATCCGCTGCAAAAACAAGTAGTGGAACGCCTGATTCATTGGTTATATGTCCATCAATTTCTTTGTAATCTCTTTTACGAAGAATGCCTTTTCCTAAGTCGTTCTTCGTAGCAACGCGAACGTTTGCTTTATGCACCTGATCTGTGAATACTAAGTCATTGGCATTGATACCTATACTTTCACAAATCAAACGGTAATTTTCTCTTACGTTATCATCATCATCACCACGATGAAATCCAAGGTTCATTGATTCATAAATTCCGTTACTGACGCCACCAAGCTTAGTTGAAAACCCATGTTTGATAAAATCAAACTGTTCTAACACAGGAAATTTTAGATAAGGGGTTGACTCTATATTTGCCAAGATGGTAAATTCATTGATTGCTTTATCTGCCATCCGATTTCCTACCTTTCATTTTATCTATGGTAAAATAGTATACTTTTATTCTTGACCAATTTTACCAATCTAAGACATCAATTAAAATGCATCAAATGCATTTCTAATTACTTCCATCTTCTCTTCTAACGAAACAATAACATCAAATCTACACGGGGTAAATTCTGAATATCGATGAAGATACATGTAGTACTTCGCAGTCTGAATAATTCGTTTCATTTTCCTTAGATCAACCGCTTCATGTGGCTGACCAACTTTGGTATTACTACGGTATTTCACTTCTACAAAAACTAGATATTCGTTCTCTTTTGCAACAATATCGATTTCTCCATATTGGGACCTAAAATTATGTTCCAGGATTTCATATCCTTCTTTAATTAAGTACTCACTTGCTTCCGCTTCTTTTTGACTACCTAGGACTCGTTTGTTTTTATATTGCAAAAGTGATTACCCCTCCTTTGTATAGACCTTGCCTTTGATTTTATCCATTTTATCTACAAATAGCATAACTTCTGCTACGACTTCATATAATTCTTTCGGAATATAGTCGCCAAGCTCTAACTTGGATAAGGTATTCGTAAGTTTTTCATCCGTATGAATTGGCACATTGGATTCTTTTGCAACTTCAAGTATTTTATCGGCTAAATAGCCCTTTCCGGATGCAACAATTCGTGGTGCCTCTTCTTCCTGATCATACGATAATGCTACCGCTACTTTATTACGATCCTTCTTGTCTTTCTGAAGTATCCCCTTATTATTATCCATACGCATACCTAACCTCCTTTGTGAATAACTCTCACTACTCTACAAAATTTTCGATAAAACCACTTCATTCAAGGACAGCGTAATGACTGACGAAGAGAACTCTTGCTACTCTACGAAATTTTTAATAAAACTTCTTCGATGAATTGGTGAAGGTCCGATTTCTTTTAACGCTTGTATGTGCTTTGCAGAACCGTATCCTTTGTTTGATGCAAAATCATAGCCAGGAAATACCTCATCATACTGAGCCATCAAACGATCCCTTGTTACCTTTGCAATAACACTTGCTGCTGCAATGGAAACACTTCTTGCATCTCCCTTTATAATTGAAACTTGCTCTATAAAAACCTCTGGTATATGAACGGCATCATTTAATAGAATATCTGGAACTACATTTAGATCTAAAATTGCTTGCCTCATTGCTTCATAGGTTGCCTGTAAAATATTAATACGGTCAATGGTTTCATGAGATGCACTGCCAATTCCAACGCTAATGGCTTTCTCCATGATTTCCTCATACAACTCTTCTCTCTTTTTTTCACTGAGCTGTTTCGAATCATTTAAATAAAGAATTTCACAGTCTTTTGGCAAAACAACCGCACTAGCAATGACAGGACCAGCAAGTGGTCCCCTTCCAACTTCATCGATTCCGCAAATGAAAGAGTACTGACTATATTGACGTTCAAACTCTTTCATTGCATAAAGACGAGTTCTCTCATCTGCTAACTTTTTAAGCTGTTTTTGATAAGATTCCACGATTTTCACAACACCAGTACGTTCATCGGCCTGATACTTTTGAATCAGATCGGTTAATTCTAATTCACTAGCCTCTATAAATGCGTTTTTAATATCACTAATCTTCTCCATTGCTGTCCTCGTCTGGTTTTTCTAATGTAATTCTGGCAATTCGGCCATTTCTAAAATCATCTAGAATAAATCCGGACGCTTTTTCTAAATCTAAATGTCCTCCTTTTAACAGGCAGGCTCTTTTTTCTGCAATACGATTTAGGGTTTCAACTCCATCGTCGGATTCTTCAATTCCATACTTTTGGCTAAGTGCACCTTTATAATTAGTAACTAAGAATTTACACAGCTCAAATGCCAAATCCGTTGGTTGCAAAATCTCATCCTTAATAGATCCAATAAAGGCAATTCTCATACCAACGGTTTGATCTTCAAATTTTGGCCAAAGGATACCTGGTGTATCAAGTAACTCTACATCTTTATTTAATTTAATCCACTGTTTTCCTTTTGTTACACCTGGCTTGTTTCCAGTCTTAGTTACAGCTCTTCCTGCAAAACTATTAATAAATGTAGACTTTCCAACGTTTGGTATCCCTACAATCATTGCACGGATTGGACGATTTAGAATACCACGCTTGCGATCTCTTTCAATTTTTTCTTTACAAGCTAACTTAATCACCTCATGCACATTCTTAACACCAGAACCGGATTTAGAATTCACGAATGCGACGAAGTATCCTTTTTTCTCATAATGGGCTTTCCACTTATCTGTGATACTTGGATCCGCCATATCGTATTTATTTAATAATAAAATTCTTGATTTATTTTTAGCTATATTGTCAATGTCAGGGTTCTTACTGCTGTAGGGAATTCTTGCGTCTACAAGCTCTATCACTACATCAATCAGTTTAATATCTTCCTGCATCTGTCTCTTTGCTTTTGTCATGTGACCTGGGTACCATTGAAAATGCATATTATTACTCCTATCTTTGCAAAGGTTGTACTATTTACTTCTATGAATCAATCTGTCCTTACATTACTCTAACAGCTTCGTTTACGGATTATTTCCTGTGATGTCGGTCGCTTCATCAGTCGTTTCATCGTTTGCTTCATCAGTCGCTTCCTCTTCTGAAACACTTGGTTTCATATTCATTTTACTAATAATTTCAAATGGATCTAACGTAATCCATGCTTTACCTACAATATCTCCTCGAACTACATTTCCTATATTAAAAAATCTAGAATCTTCACTATTATTTCGATTATCTCCTAAAACAAAATATTCATCATCTTCTAATACAATAGGTTCTTCCGCTAATCCAGGAATATTAATTGGTTCAACATTCATTGGTTCTTCTAACAATTCGTTATCGATATACACCAAACCATCAATGATTTGAACCGTCTCACCTGGCAAACCAATCACACGCTTAATATTATAGTAACTGTGTTCACTTCCACTTTGTTTAAAAACGATGACATCAAATCTTTTCGGATTTCTCTTCCAATAAGCCAATTTATTAATAATTATCTTGTCATCTTCTTGCAATGTTACTTCCATAGAAGCACCTAGCATTCGTGTACGCTCTAATGTAAAATTAACAATACAAAAAGCCAGTAAAATAACCGCAGCAATTTCTACAATCCATAGAATTGTCTTTTTCATTATTTTATTGATCTTGACACGTTTCGGATCTTTCTCAAAATCATATCTCATACTTTCATACACCTTTTGCCTTTTTTTAATATCTATATTATAACGAATGTTTTCATATTTTCAAACATAAATACAACAGAAATCTCTATATTTATAGATTAAATCATGTATTTCCGTCATATTTATAGCTTTCTCTTAAAACAAAACAAAAAATATCATAACAAATCTAAAAATATCATAATGAATTAATTTTAGTCAAAATCAGGCTATGCCCATGCCACTACGTGGACACGCTTGTTTTTTAAAAGCGCTATTTTGTTGGAGGGATAGAATTATTTACGCTCCAGCATTTTAACTATCAGGTTCGATACCATATTGGCAAATAAATAAGAAGAAAGAGGTTGTCTAAAAGAATTCTTTTAAACAACCTCTTTATAAATCATACCTTATGTGATGAATTATTTAACTAATTCTTTAACCTTAGCTCTCTTACCAACTCTATCACGTAAGTAATTTAATTTCGCTCTTCTAACTTTACCACGTCTAATTACTTCAATCTTTTCTACGATTGGAGAATGTACTGGCCAAGTTCTTTCAACGCCTACACCGTTAGAAGTTTTTCTAACTGTAAAAGTTTCTCTAGCGCCACCATTTTGTCTTTTTAATACAGTGCCTTCGAAAACCTGAGTTCTTTCACGGTTACCTTCTTTTACTTTAGCGTAAACTTTAACTGTATCACCTACTGCGAATTCAGCGATAGTTTCTTTTAATTGTGCATTTTCAATGCTCTTAATAATGTTGTTCATGATGTGACCTCCTTAAAATTTAGATGTTCTTACTACGTCATATAATATGATTTTCCACTTCGGTACAGAGGAACATCTCGTCTCACAATTTAATATTATAACATATCAAATTCTTAATTGCAATATATAAATAATTTATTATTCATATTTTATGATTCGTTTTCTTGTGTTTTCCTATCTTTAAGCAGTTGTTCTAAAAAAGCTTTTTCCTTTTTCGATAGCACAGCATCCGCAAGTAATTCCGGTCGGTTATTTAACGTTCTGATAATCGACTGTTCTCTTCTCCAAGCTTCAATCTTTGCATGATGTCCGGATAATAAAACTTCAGGCACCTTTTGGTCCATAAATGTTTCTGGACGTGTGTACTGTGGATATTCTAATAAATTATCCTGCAAACTTTCAAACTCTGCAGAAGTTTCATTATTTAATACGCCTGGTATTAATCTAGAGATTGCATCAATCATTACCATAACTGGAAGTTCTCCACCAGTCAATACATAATCACCTATGGAAACATAATCTGTTACAATCATATCAAGAACGCGTTCATCAATTCCTTCATAGTGCCCACATAAAAATATGATGTCATCTTCTTTTGCGTATTCTTCTGCCATTGACTGATGAAATAATTTTCCTTGTGGTGTAACATAAACAACACGAGGTGCCTTATAAGCACTCTTTGCTGCATTCTCTCTGTCATTGATTTGTTTCATCACGTGCTCATAGGTACGATATACCGGTCCCGCAGCCATAACCATGCCAGCACCACCACCGTATGGGTAATCATCCACACGGTTATGTTTGTTTTCCGAAAAATCTCTTATATTTATTGTATTTAAATGTACTAAGCCTTTTTCCCTCGCTCTTCCCATAATGCTTGTATCAAGTGCTTGATTAATCATTTCTGGGAACAATGTCATTACATGATAATTCACGTATCGAAACCTCTTTCTCTTTTGGAATAGCAATTCTGCATCCAAGTAACCTGTTGCTATATCCAACTTATTTTTTCATTAACTGTCCAATCCTTCCAGTACATGAACCGTTATTTTCTTCTCCTCAATGTTGATATCAAGGATACACTCATCAATGTAAGGAACTAATAATTCTTTTCCATCTTCTTTTTTAATTACAAATACATCATTCGCTCCAGTTTGAAGTACTTCAGTTAAAGTACCAAGAACTTCATTTTCTTCATTTACTGCAACACAATCAATTAAGTCACAAATAAAGAATTCTCCTTCTTCTAAATCAACGGCATTGTCTCTTGTTACGAGTAAATCTTTTCCCTTATACTTTTCAATGTCATTGATATCATCAATCCCCTTAAACTTTAAAATAGCAAATTGTTTAAAGAATTTAACTCCTGTTACTTCAAGTTCTTTCATTTCTTTTCCTGTATCTAAAATAACATGTTTTAAATCCTTAAAACGCTCTATATCATCCGTTGTTGGAAATACCTTAACTTCTCCTCTTACACCATGCGTTGAGGAGATAACGCCCACTCTTAAAAAATTCTGCATTACCATTCACCTTTCATTTCATTCGTTGCTTATTATAGTATTTATTTTAAAATCTGTAAAGTAAGATGAAGCACTCATCTTAAAAATGATTGCTTTTATTTCATATTCTTATTTGTCATGATATATCGTATCTGCAATCAAAAGACTACGCAGCGCAGCTTCTACTGTGCCAGAAAATTCCCCACAACCGTTTAATTCATTAACAATAAGTTGTTCCATATTTAATCCAACATGACTCGAATCTTCTACCATAATTGTCTCCGTTCCATTCTGATCCAATACGGAAATCGGAGTGTCTCCATGAAATACCTGGAATGAAATTATTCCATCACGGCCAATTACTTCAAAACGATCTAAGCTTTTGTTACAATTATAAAGCCATTGTCCAGAACCTATACAACCATTTTCAAATTTTAAATTAAGTGCTAATGAATCAAAGGAATAACTCTCTTTGTTTGATACACTTTTTGTGTAATGAAATTCTACCACTTCTCCCATGATATAATCAATAAAATCCAATGTATGAATATCAGTTTCTGTAAAAATATTGCCTCCTGATATGGATTCTTGCGCTCTCCATTGCTCCTTGTCTGTTAATGCTGGAACATACCTTACAACATTCACAGCCTCAATCTTACCAATTCTGCCAGACTCCATCAATTGTTTCACCTTTTGAAACTTATTTAATGCTCTTCTATAAAAGGCAACAAATGCTTTTTTACCTGCCTTATCGAATGCTTTCTTTATTTCTAAGCCTTCTTCATAATTGAGTGCCAATGGTTTTTCAATTAAGCAATGCTTACCAGCATTCGCACAAGCAATCGCATACTCCATATGTTTATCTGGTGTAACTGCAATGTACACAATATCTATTTCATCATCTGCTAATAAATCTTCCACCGTTTGATATACAATTCCATGATTATGACGTTTTACCCAATCTTCTGCCTTTGTAATCGTACGATTGGTGATACCTTTTAAGAATGAATTATTCGCAAGGTATAGACCTGGCCCATTTTTAATTTCAGTTACATCACCACAACCAATCATTCCCCATGTTATTTGTTTCATATTATCCTCAATTCCGGCTTTTCATAGCCTTTATTTATCGAAATCTTATCCAATAGCTTATCACTTTAATTATACTATAAAAATCACCATCTACAACGAATTTTTTCGAAATAGATGGTGATTTTTATAGTATGTTGTTTCATCAACATATTACTTACTTAATACTATACTATCATTACTTGCTTTCATTATATTACTTTTTATTTGAATATGACATAAATATATAATTACTTTTTTCATCCCTATCTGAATTGAAACTAAAATTACATTTTTTACATCGATATCTACTTTAATATAGAATTACTATCATTAATACATTATTAATTCAATTCGGTTATTTAATTGATTTTTTATTCACACTTCTCAATATGGCTACAGTATAACTCTTTTATTCTTTCATATTCACCAAGTCCTTTTAACACTGTCACCGCATTTATACCATGCTTTCTCATTTGATTTACCCAACTACGCTCATCTTCTCCGGCCATATCATTGATTGCATGATCACCAGCAACAAACATAAACGGGATTAAAGTTGCTTTTTTATAATTGTTTTCTTTTACTTTTTTAATCACAACATCAATTTCTGGGTATGCTTCCACCGTACCCACAAACATATGCTTATACCCCTGTTCATGACATGTATATTCCATTGCTGCATAAACCGTATTGCAATAATGCTCGGTACCATGTCCCATCAATACAAGACATTCCTCTTCTCCCATAGGATATTCCGTTTGTAAAATATTTGCGATTGTTTTCATATCTTGTGCATCTTTTAGAAGTGGGGCTCCTAATTTAATTTGATTAAACTTCATTTGATAACTGTCAACCACACTTTGAATTTTTTCATATTCTTCCCCATAAATAAGATGCGTTGGAAGTACAGACACTTTATTTATACCCTCCTCTAGAAACACATCAAAAGCTTCTTCCATACTATAAATTGTTTCGCCACGCTTCTTAAGAATTTTTCGTATGATACTACTTGTATATGCATGGATAATCTTACAATTTTCATATCGTTCCCTTATGTAGGAATCAAGCGCTATTATACTTTTCTCTTCTGCATTCTTATTTGTTGTTCCAAAACTTACAATTACTATTCCTTGTTCTTTCATCATTTAACTTAATATAACTGCCATAACACAAGCTACATTACTAGGACATGGCAGCCCTTTCTTCATTATTATATATCTATATTCGGATGTTAAAACTACTTCTTCTACTCTGCTTTTGAGTATAAAATAAATATTCATTTTGGATACTAAAGTTGTTTTGACACTGGAATTATTCTTTATTCATCAAGAAAACTTCGAACTCCTTTTCATCCTTTGGCATCAGATCTGGAAGTTCCTGATTTCGATACTTACATAGCATCTCCGTAAATTGGTAGAATGCTGGTTTTCTTAAAGATGCTTTTAAAAGAAGCGCTTCCTGTGAAAATATATTCTCAGCTACGTCATCTGCAATAATCTCACCCTCATGAAATACTAAAATTCGATTCGCCCAACGAAAAGCAAAATCAATATCATGTGTCGAGATAAGCATTGTAACATCATTTAATGCTTGCTCCTCTAAAATATCTTCAAATACCTTAACGTTCTTACCATCCAGCGAGGAGGTAGGTTCATCAAACAATAGCACCTTAGGACTCATAACCAAAATATCGGCAATACTAACTCTTTTTTTCTCGCCACCACTTAGATAATGTGGCGGTGTTTTTCTAAGCTTCTCCAAATCAAGTTCATTCAAGGTTTGATTTACACGTAGCTTTACTTCTTCTAATGGCAAATTTTTATTCATTAACCCAAAGGATACTTCACTTTCAACCGTTGATGCTATCATTTGGCTATCTGGATCTTGAAATACAAATCCCACGTTTTCCCGAAGCAATCCTAACTCTTTTTTTTGTCGTTTTATCCTATAATTATTCAATAGTAATTCGCCTTTTTGGAGTGGCAAAACTCCATTTAAGCATAAGAAAAATGTTGACTTGCCTGCTCCGTTATTACCAAGAACTGCAATTCTTTCACCTTCATAAATCTTAACGTTAACATTATGTAATGCTTTATGCTCACCGTCATAGGAAACAGAAGCATTTCTTAATTCTAGTATACTCTCCATAACGATTTCCTCTCATACAGAAATATAAAACCAATAACAACTAGGTATATAATCGTCAAAATAAGTTCCTTTTTCTGTATTGGTTTTTCTTCCCGATAAAAATTCAATTTGCCGATATAGCCTCGTGATTCCATCGCATCAAAACTAGTAGAAGCCCTCTTAAATGCAAGAGATAATAAATTCGATGCGATTCCTTTCATGGAAGTATACGTATTTTTAAGATTCATATATCCTAGCCTACTATCAGCAGCTATGGTCATTTTACTATGTACATCAGACAAAATCATAATAAATCGGTAAATAAGATACATGAGTTCTATCATGATTTCTGGTATTTTAATGCGTCTGCATACAAAGATGACATCAGCAATTGGCGTAGTTAAACTAATCATAAATAAGCAGGTAATTGATGCATATGCTCTTATAATTACAGTGATTGTACTCGATAATGAGTCTTTGGTGATTGATAGATACCAACCTGCTACAGATACATCAAAAAAACCAAGTTTAACACGAGATAACTGAACCAATAATGCAATGCTACTTAAGATTATAAACAAGCTAGGAACCCACAACAATCTCATATAATGATTTATATTAAGCTTTGTATTTTTAATTACAACACCAATCATAACAACTGCAATCAAGATATGGAAAAGATACGATTCCGACAATACACATAAAAGTAATGACAGGATTCCAACACCAATCTTTAATCCTGGATTCATCGTATTTAATTTTGACGTTTGCGCGATTGTGTCGATATGAAGTATATGGTTATGCATATTTTTTCCTAGCGATTAAATAGCCAAATCCGTACCCTAGTATAATACAACCGATTCCCGCTTGTAAACTAAACAACAAACTCTCTGTTTCTCCTCCTGGAGGTGCAATCAAACTATTAGCCCAAGGTTCATAATCTGGTTTAATCTCAGTGATTATCTCTTCTGCAGCTCCATCCGCACCACCAAACTCTGAATCACGAATGATAACCAATGGTATTACAGCAATTATTATACATAATGCAATTAAAATAAGTACTAATTTCCCTCTTTTTTTCATACGAACCTCCATTATTGTTCCACAGAACTGGCATGATTTTTAAAATATTTTAACTCAGTTAATTCCGGTTTTGCGTAAGTTTCCAAACCAATAACTACTACCACGGTTACGATACCTTCTATAATTGCAAGAGGAATTTGAGTTACTGCAAATATTCCCAAAAACTTACCAATGGAAGCAAATACACCCCCTACTTCACTTGGATAAGCGAAACCTAATTGAAAGCTTGTTACACAGTATGTAAATAAATCACCGAAAGATGCTGCTAAAAATATAGCTACCAATTTATTCATTTTTAATTTCGTACATAATTTATATATTCCAAAGCTAACAAGTGGCCCTGCAACAGCCATACTAAACGTATTTGCTCCTAATGTTGTTAATCCGCCATGTGCCAATAAAATTGCCTGAAACAATAGTACAATAAGTCCAATGACTGCCATTGGGGTCGGTCCAAATAAAATCGCTCCAAGTCCTGTTCCTGTTGGGTGACTTGAAGAACCAGTAACACTTGGAATCTTTAGTGCAGATAATACAAAGGCATAGGCCCCAACCATAGCTAGGATTAATAATGTCTTACGTTGGTTTGAAATAATCTTTTTTATACGAATCAAACCTGTTACTAAAAACGGTAAGCATAGTACGCCCCATGCGATACAAAAACCAAGTGGCAAATACCCTTCCATAATGTGCATTGCCCTGGCTTTTTGTGTTACACCAAAAATACATGCAATGAGGATTGAGAAAGCAATCCATTTTTTTTCGTTTCTTGTCATAATAGACCTCCCTGCTGCATTTATGCAGCTAAATAATTTATAATAAAGTGACTGCTCGTTCTATAAGCTCTAGCGTGTTGCATTAAGAAATTATAGTTTACAAAATATACTCTTATACCACGCAACACTCATCCAAGGATCGCTTTTTAAATTAAAATACAAGCACTTATCCCATGTTATGAAAAGAACAAAGAATGTGCAAAGCACATTCTCGCGCTGACGCGCTGTCACGAAGTGACTAACTACCTTAGCGCGTCATGCGCATCCTTAGCGGAGCGTTTTATGTTATAGGACGCAATTACCTATAACATAAAAAAACCTTTTCTATTATAGAAAAGGCGTCATAAAAAAAGCTTACAAAAGAGCAGCTACTTTTATTACACCTGCTATAATCCGTAGCAGTGCAACTTGAAGTCCGTAGCATCCATCTACGTAACTTCTATGATTATCAGGCAGGTCTTCTGGCTTAAGCGTCATCGAGCATATCGTGCCTTCCCGTGTGTAACCACAGTGGCATATATAGATTGCTCTGATACTAATACAGCGGCGGTACCGCGTGGGGATTTCACCCAACTTCCCTATTCTTACGATTATAAATAATTATAATGTACACCTAATAATATTTTACAGTTCATTGTATAAGACATTCTAGAAAATGTCAATTTACAAACATTGAGCACACACTTCGTTTCCACTCAAAGCTTGTATTGCATATTGCATTCTATTCCTATGCCTACAAAATTATGATACAAAATTAAAAACTATTTACTTATTCTGATTGAAAAGTAAAATAATAATGTTTTTTCTTATGTTCATCAAAAAAGCAATGTTCTTTGATATGAAATACTTGTTCTAATATTCCAGAATCATAAATCTCATCTGGTGCACCGCTCATTAAGATCTTACCTGCTTGCATAACAACAAGCTGATCTGCAACGGTTAATGCTGCGCCGATATCATGTAAAACAGAAATAACTGTCTTACCTTCGTTTCTTAAGTCCGTTAATAACTTTAATATCTCCAACTGATAGTTAATATCCAAAAAAGTTGTGGGCTCATCTAATAAAATCGTTTTTGTTTCTTGTGCTAATGCCATAGCTAAATATACCTTTTGTCGTTCTCCACCAGATAACTCAGCCATATTTCTGTCTTTCAACTCCAAAATCCCAATTCGTTCCATCGCATGGTTTGTTATTTCATAGTCTTCTTTTTTATAACGTCTTGGATATGATAGATATGGAAATCTTCCATGTAAAACCATACGCCCCACACTTATTACCGGAATGTTTCGATTTTGAGGTAAGTATGCAATTTGCTGTGCTCTTTTTTGATCAGATAATAACTTTATGTCCTGATTGTCAATGAAAACCTGACCACTTAAAGGTGACATTAATCCAACAATCGTCTTTAGTAAGGTACTTTTTCCACAGCCATTCATACCTACAATTGCAGTTATTTTACCATCTAAAAAGCTATAATTAATATTATCTAACGTTATCTTTTGTCCATAAGAAGCTTTAATATCCTTTAATCTAATCATGGAATCCTTTTCCTCTCTTTCGTATTAATAGATATAAAAAGAAAGGTGCACCAAGAAATGATAAAATAATTCCCACTGAAATTTCATATGGTGCAAATAATTTCCTTGCAATCAAATCACAAAAGGTTAAAAATCCTGCGCCCAACAATGCAGAGGTAGGTAATAGATATTTACCTTCTGATCCTACAAAATGTCTTGCAATATGTGGAATGATCAATCCCACAAAACCTAATAACCCCGAAAAACTTACCGAAGCTCCTGCAAGCATCGCAGCGAGTAATAATAGTAAAAAACGATACCATCCCACCGGTAAGCCTAAACTTTTTGCAGTATCTTCTCCTAGGGATAGGACATCCATTTCATTATGCAAACATATCGCTACTAAAATGCTAATGCCTATACAGATACAGGCAGGAATTAATACCTTGCTATTTACTCCACTTAAACCACCAATGCGAAATGCATAACTATTTACCAATGCATCTGGCACAAATGTAATTACCGCATCCGAGGCAGCATTTAAAAGGCTATTGATTGCTATTCCTGCTAAAACTAAGGTTATTTTAGAAACCCCTGTCTTTCTTGCCATATAATAGACAAGAAGCACTGTGATTAACGCTCCGATAAAGGCAACGAAAGGTAGTGCCGATATGCTATATGGAAATAAAGAACTAAATAATACAATCGCAAAGCCAGCACCTGCATTTACACCAATAATATTTGGTCCTGCTAAGGAGTTATTCAGTACGGATTGAATGATACTACCAGATACCGCAAGTCCTGCCCCTGCAAATACTGCTCCAAAAACTCTAGGAATGCGAACATATAGCATAATTCGTAATGCTTTACTATTTTCCTGGCTTACAATCATAGAAAACAACTGCTTTGGAGAAATGGAGGCACTTCCAACAAATAAGCTTATGAAAATAATAAAAACTAAGATTACTCCAAAGACAAGAATCCATGTCCTTTGCTTAATTTTCTCCATATAAAATATCCGCTAATATCTCATAGCTTGCTCCCCACTTGTTATTTGGTTTTAAGTGGAATAATTGTTTTGGAAGTACCACATAATGATTTTCTTTTACCGCTTTTAATTCACTCCAGGCTGGATTTGATATTAAAGTTTTCTCAATCATTTCAAAAGCTTTTTCTTCAGAACTACCCATTGTTACAACAAAGATATAGTCAGGGTCTTCTTCAATAATTTTTTCCATACTTATGTCTTCTAATAAACTTTCATCGCTGTCAGCAATATTAATACAGCCCATATCCTTTAACATGATGCCTGTCATGCTATCGCTTCCCTTAGCTTTTATACCAGTGGAGAAAGCTCGTAAAAATAATACTGTAGGGGCAGCACCTTCTGGTTTTCTAGCAATCGCTGCTTCAATTTCTGCTTTTACATTTTCACCATTTTTTGTGTAGCTTTCCTTATCTCCAGTGATATCCGTACAAATCTTTAGCATGGATAGATAATCTTCAAAGCTTTCAACATTAAAGAAGGCACAATTAATTCCGGCTAATTCGAGTGTATCTTTTAATTTCACATGTTCTGCAACATTTGAGGATAAAATTACAAAATCAATATCTGCATCGATAAGCGCCTCAACATTCGGTGCTTGCATTGTGCCTAGTAGAGCTACATCATCACTTAATGTAAGATTCCTTTCGCTTGCTGCATCATCTGTAACTCCAGCCAATTCACCACCAGATAGCACCCAAACTTCTGCAAAACTACCCATAAGGGCCGCAACCTTTTTCGGCTGATCTACAGTAACCTCTCTGCCTAAAGCGTCTGTAAACGTCACTGCTGTTAAAGATTCATTGTTGGCATCCTCATTTGTATTATTTGCATTATTTGATTCACTATTTGCTTCATTACTTGCATCGTTGTTTGCTTCATTGTTTGTATTACTGCTTACTTCATTATTCGTATCATTCTTTGGATTCGATGTTTTACTACATCCATTTAATGTAAGACCAAATAATAAAACGAATAAACTACCATAATATAAAACATTTTTTCTCATAACATAACCTAATTCGGAGATAACTCCCCTAACCTTTCAATTTTAAAATCTTTTTATTTAACATATAATATTTATGTTTTAGGTGCAATAGCCCTTTTTCAAAATTTCAACTGCGATTAGTGTAAAATAAAAGAACGAATGGGCCTATGAAGATGCCAGTTCATTAAAGCGTACAGGGCTTTTATCACTGGAATCATTCATGTAACATGTCAATTTATTTCATTATAACTGTCGTATAGTATCCAGCTGAAGATTCTATATTCTCAGCTCCTACAGCAATCTTTTCATCTTCCATGCCACAGTTTTCTACCATTGCAAGATAACTATTGTTCTCGTTACTTATTTCTTTTATCTCATCTAATTTTCTGCCAGCTTTCATAAAAATCTTTGTACCATCATAATTGCATGCATTTAACACACCATAAGTTGCTGGTATGATATGTATTTCATCATCCGCTTCGCCAAGTGAGATTCCTAATTTTGCAGCGATTGCACAAAACGATGGTATTCCATTTATAATTTCTGTATCATAACCAAACTCTTTAATCTTATGATATAAATACATAAATGTGGAATATATAGTTGTATCCCCCAATGTAATAAAAGCTACATCTTTACCAGCCTTTAACTTTTCTTCAACCTGCTCTACAATTTTATTATGACTGTTTTCTAAAATCTCTTTATCCATAGTCATGGGAAACTGTAAATAAATACAATCTTTTTTTTCTACCTGTTCTACCGTATCTTTTACAATTCCATATGCAGTACAAGCTTCCTTACTCTCTGCTGGTAACGCTAGAATATCGCATTCTTTTAAAATACGAACCGCCTTTAAAGTTAAGAGTTCGGGATCTCCAGGACCTACTCCTACTCCATATAACTTACCTTTTTTTTGTTCTTCCATTGCAGCCCCCTTTTAATTTGTTTAATCTCTGTTATTATCTAACATATATAACAATGCATTGCATATCGCAGCAGCTACATTACTGCCACCTTTTCTACCCTTAGCAACAATGTATGGGACATCGGTACTCATAATTAATTCCTTGGATTGAACTACATTTACAAATCCTACAGGAACTCCGATTACCAATTCTGGCTTTATTTTATGTTCCTGAATTAATTCATGAATTCTTATAAGTGCTGTAGGAGCATTCCCTATGGCAAAAATTAACTTTTTATTTAAAGCTGCTGCCTTATCCATACTTGCTACTGCTCTAGTTGTACCATTTAATTTTGCCATCTTTGCTATTTCTTCGTCTGAAATATAGCAGATTGCTTCACCACCAAAGCGCTCCAATGTTTTTTTATGAATTCCCGACTTTACCATGTTTGTATCAGTTATAATACAAGCACCTTCCCTAAGTGCCTCTAGACCTTTTTTTACTGCATCCTTTGAAAATGTCATTGTGTCTGCATATTCAAAATCTGCGGTGGTATGAATCACTCTTTTTATAATAGGTTCTTGTTCTGGTAGAAACATCCTACCTTTTAGCTCTTCTGTTATAATTTCAAAACTACGTTTCTCTATCTCGCTTGGTAGAACTTGTTCCAAATGAATATTCATATATGATTCGTCATATTCCTTTCTATAGAGAACACGATTATACGCAATCCCTAATACTACTTGTTTAAAACTATATCAACTTTTATCTTATAGGTTTTATCTTGTAATTATAAAGTATATAACCTTACAGCTTTTTAACCTTGTATTTTTATAGTTTATAACCTGATAAACATTACCTTGTAACTTTATAACATTTAAACCCTGCACCTAACCAAATAAAAAACTACAATCATAATCACTCTAACACTAAATTTTGTCTCGGAACGTAGCACAAGCAACCAAAAACTGATACGCCATATCAATATTACCATAAAGATATAAATGAGGAAATCCTGCAAATAAATTTCCATTGCTGTGAATGCATGGATATTCTCTATTTCTACCACGTTTATATGCAGTACAATCTTCTCCAGGATTTTCACTTTCCCAGTAATGATATTCATGGGCTGGAAATTGTAGTGACGCCTCACCAAGGATTGATTTTTTATTTGATGTCACATCGATATACCCAAATCGCTGCAGTCTTTCAGTTTTATACGCCTTCGCATCAATAACTGAAACCATTGGATACGACTGATGGTTCTCATCCTCCAACTCTTTATGAAGATATAAAAAACCTCCACATTCTGCAATACATGGTATGCCATTATTAATTGCAGCGTAGATACTGTTTCTCATTGATACATTCTGTGATAGTTCCTTTGCAAATCTTTCTGGATAACCACCTCCAAGCCAAATTCCATCGCACTCTTCCGGTAATTTTTCATCCTTTAAAGGCGAAAAAAATGTAAGTTCCGCTCCCATTTGACGAAGCAAATCAAAATTATCCTCATAATAAAACGTAAATGCTTCATCTATTGCAATTCCAATTCGTACGTTATCTTTTAGATGCGGCATCTGAGGTTCGTTAAACTTAAGTTCCTTTGCATTGTGTGCAAGTTCTAATATTGCATCAATATCCAAAGATTTTTCAAACACCTCTGCTAAGTGCTCTAAATCTTCCTTAAAATGCACTACCTCATCTGGTGAAACTAATCCTAAATGTCTACTTTCAATTTTCATTTCCGGAAGTGTTTCCACGTATCCTAGAACGCGTATTGGTAGTTTTTCTTCAATTTCCTTCTTAATAATCGGATAATACATAGAAGTCATATGATTTAAAATTACTCCTGCAATTTTACTGTCATCAACGTATTCTAAAAACCCTTTCATTAGTGCAAGAATTGATCCACTCATCCCTTTTGCATTGATAATTAATATGACTGGGGTATCTGTAATACGCGCAATGTCGTAAGTGCTGGCTTTTGTAGAAAGACCACTAAGACCATCATAATAACCCATAACCCCCTCAATTACTGATATGTCCATACCTTTTGCTGTTTTAGTAAATACATATTTCAGGGTTTCATCTTCTAAAAAGAACGAATCTAAATTTCTAGATTTTGCTCCTATGACCCGACTATGAAACATAGGATCAATATAATCTGGTCCACATTTAAACGATGCAACTTTTAATTCTCGATTTTTTAATGCTTGTAATAAGCCACAAGTTATCATCGTTTTACCGCTTCCACTTCCTATTGCGGTTAACATAACTCTTGGTAAATTCATTTTCATAAATCTTTTCCTTCTCCTGTAAATGAAATAATGTAGACTGGATTTTGCCCCATCATTAAGCTATAATCTCCTACACTTTTTCCTTTTGAAATCATTGCTTGCACTATTTCTACATCTTTTACTGGTAATTTCTTTAGTAATGTAATAATCTCACTTAATGTTTCTAATGCAATTATATTTAAAACAACTCGAATACTTGGATTCTTATCAAGTAAGTCTTGAATAATACCTGCTAAATTGCCAGAACTCCCACCAATAAAAGCATGGGTTGGATTTGGTAGTTCTTTTAAAATATGTGGTGCTTCTGCATGTAGGATGTGAAGGTTATTCACGCCAAACTTTTGCTTATTTTGAGTGAGCAATAAAACCGCTTCTTCTTTTTTCTCAATTGCATATACCTCACCGCTACTCACAAGAATAGCCATTTCAATAGAAACAGAACCCGTACCAGCACCAATATCATAAACAATCGAGTTTTCTCTAAGTTCTAACTTAGAAAGTGAAATGGTACGTACCTCACTTTTGGTCATAGGCGTTTTGCTACGAATAAATTCCTCATCATCAATTCCATAGGTCACTTTTTTTGAGCTTTTTGTATGCTTCGACTCGTGTTCTATGTATATCACAGACAGACTAGAAACAGTGACATTCATCAACTCTTTCGCTGTACCGCTTATAATTCTTTCGTCTTTATAGGAAAGATTTTCACCAATACTAATTTTTACATCGGAATAGCCAGAATTAATTAGTTCTGCACAAATATCAGGAATGCTTTTATCACCACCTAATAACGCAAAAATCTTGTTGGAATTTTGTAACTCCCTAACAATATCGCGGCTCCTTCCATGCAAACTTATAAAAGTGACATCTTCCCATGGTATCCCTAATTGATTTAAAAAATAAATCGGCGATGAAATTCCTGAGATTGATTGTACTTTAAAGTCTTGTAAGTAAGGTCGTAAACGCTTTGCTCCACTGTAAAATCCGATATCTCCTGAAAAGGCTACTACAATATGTTCCTTCTCCTCATGACTTATAATATAATCAACGATATCTTCATTCTTAATCGCAACAAAAGTTTCTTTTTTAAATTCCTTTAATTGCTCCAAAAGACGTTTAGAACCAACAATTGCATCACAATTTTCTAAAGCATTCAAGCCCTCTAATGTGATTGTTTCTTTATTTCCCATACCTATACCAAGTAAGCTTACTTTTCTCGTTTGTTTTATACCATTTTGCTTTTTAATCCTATGAATCACTTCTTCAATTAATTTACCATTCTTCTCTTTTGGTCGTCCAATGACTATCGGGGTTACCTTTGCTTCTAATGCGGCTTCTATTTTTTCTTCAAAGCCACCACTTGTACCGGACTCTTTCGTCACAAGATAAGTAGCGCCCACTTGTTTTAACATTGCAACATTTATGTCTTTCCCAAATGGCCCTTGCATACAGATTAAATGGCTATCCAAAAATCCCAATTGATTGCATTCCTTTATCACGGATACTGTTGGTAGAACACGTATAAAACATCGTTTTTCATATTGATCTAGTTTTGTAAATTCTTTTAATTCCTTACTTCCAGTGGTTATAAAAATATTACCTTCTGTTTTCGATAGATATTCGATTGCTTCTAAGTAATTATTTACCCAAACGCAATTATTATCTCTTTTATAATCATTACCTCTTAAAACACGAACATATTCTAATTGCATCTCATCACAAACATTACGAATGTTTTCAGAAGCAACCACCGCAAAAGGATGTGTTGCATCAATCACCATATCAAATGAATTCTTTTCAATTAAAGCTTTCATTTCTAGTTCATTTAATGCTTTTGTAGATGTCCTAATGTACTTGCTCTCAGGCAACAATTGTTCTCCGTATTCCGTTGTGACACACACAAACGTAGGTATTTTGTTCTTATCAAAAAATTCTGCTAATGTTCTTCCTTCTACGGTACCGCCAAATAAAAGTATTTCTCCCATTATCATTTATCCTCCATACTGCGTTAGCGACATACATGAGCTTTTAACCCCTTTATTCCATTTGAAAATTGTATCTTTATTTCTAACTCTGTGCAATTTGCAAATTGAATCTGCATATCCACCTATATCCTATTTGTATCCCCTAGGCGTTACCATAGCATTTCCGATTTTTTTCGTTTGTGAATTTCCAATAAATACTGTGGTAAACATATCAACATCTTTTAACATGAGCTCCTCTAATGTCATAATTTCCATTGTTTCGCCAAGTCTACCGATATTTTTAACGATACCACAAATCGTATCTTTATCTGCAACTTCTAGGATAATTTCACATGCATTCTTTAAGTAATCTTTCCGCTTTTTACTGGATGGATTATAAAGACAAATAACAAAATCTGCTTCGGAGGCAAATTTAAGCCTTCTCTCAATCTTTTCCCAAGGTGTTAGTAAATCACTAAGACTTATTACAGCAAAGTCATGAATGAGTGGCGCTCCTAATACTGCTGCTCCGCTTGAAGCTGCTGTTACACCTGGAATTATCTCGACTTTTACTTCTGGATATAATATCCCTATTTCAAGTATTAATCCCGACATTCCATAAACACCTGCATCTCCGCTACAGATCATGGATGTTGTTTTACCTTCCTTCGCTTTTTCAAATGCTAAAATGCATCGATCTTTTTCTTTTGTCATTGGGGTTGTTATGTATTCTTTATGTTCAAAGTAAGGTTTAATTAAATCCATATAAACGGTATAGCCTACGACAACATCACTTTCTTCCAATGCCTTAATTGCTTTTATCGTCATTTGATCATACTCGCCTGGTCCAATCCCTACCACATATAATTTATTCAAAGAAAATCCTCCTATTAATCTTTGCAATTGCTAATGTCATTCCATCTCTTGCAATCTTTTTTTGAATCATCGTACCATTATTACTTACTAGTAATGCTGCACGCTCGCAGACATTTCCCACACCCGTCGTTTTAAGCACGAATTCAGATTCTTTAAACTCTCCTTTTACTTGCTTCAACTCATCGGAGGAATACGTCACAAACTTACTTTTATATTTCGCAGCAAGAAAACAAATCGCCTCTTCTTCTTTTTTTAGGTCAATGCTAGCAATGTAAGCAATTGCTTCTTTTGAAATATTGTGCTTTTCTAGCTCCTCTTCCACGAACAATTCCAAAGCTTCTTTCCTTGTATTTTTCCTGCAGCCAATGCCTAAGCATATAATCTGTGGTATCAATTGCAATGTAAAATCCTCTTCTTCCATAAAACTTTTTGAAGTAACAAGTATTTTATAAGCACTTTTGAGTTCTTCCTTATTTTCTGTCTTTGTAAAATTTATATCACTCGTCTTTTTTCTCTTAGTAAACTCCGTACCACGAAACTCATCAATTCCCACAGGGAAGTACCCATCCACTGGTAATTCAGTTTCAAAAGTTACATGTTTCCCGTCTAGTATATCCGCAGAAATCAACTTTGCTAGCTCTTTATTGGTTAGTTTTAACTCATTCTTTTTTGCAAAGACATCCACTGCAAAAGCTCCATTGACATCCGTAGCCGTAGAAATAACTGGAACCCCACCAGTAATATGTGCTATTTTAATTGCTAGTTCGTTTGCTCCACCTACGTGTCCAGATAACAAAGGTATGATATAGCCTCCTCGCTCATCCATAGATATCACCGCTGGATCTGAAAATTTATCTTTTATATATGGTGCAATTGCACGTACTGCTATTCCACAAGCGCCAATATACAGAATGGAATCACATTCTTCAAAGGAATTTTTCGTCCATTCACTAAGGGAAACTTTTAAGGCAATCAATTGAAACATTTCTGAATACCGTTCCATTGTATATCCTTTACAACAAATGTCACTATTAGATAACTCCTTACATAATTTCTGATTCAGTGCACTTCCAGCTCTTGTAAAACTAATGATACGAAGTTTCCTGGTTCTTTGCGAATTCTCAATTGGAACCTTTGTGGCTGGCATCTCTTATTCCTTTCCCTTACGATATTCCGTTGTAAAAGTAGCATCATAAAGCTTAGATAATTCATAAGTATCACCAAGTACATTTCCAACGATGATAAGTGCTGTCTTTTTCACTTCATTCACTCTTGCAGTTTCTTCTAAGGTTTCAATGGTACATTGGAAGATTTTTTCCTCTGGCCATGTTGCTTTATATACAATTGCAGCAGGTGTTTTCGGGTCATATCCCCCTTCCATTAATTCGAAAGACAACTCTTTTAACAAACCAGTGCTTAAAAAAATTACCATCGTTGCTTGATGAACAGCAAGTTTCCTTATGTCCTCTTTTTCTGGTACTGGTGTTCTACCTGCCATCCTTGTAATAATAATCGATTGGGATACACTTGGCAGCGTATATTCCATCTGCAAACTAGCTGCTGCTCCGCAAAATGAACTCACTCCTGGGCATATATCAAACTCTATATTCTTTTCTCTAAGCAAATCCATCTGTTCTCTTATTGCACCATAAATAGAAGGATCTCCAGTATGTAATCGAACCGTCATAAGTCCTTTTTCTTCTGCTTTTTCTATCACTTCAATGATTTCTTCTAAATTCATCGTAGCACTATTATAAATTTCGCACCCTGACTTTGTATTCTCTAGTAATTTTTTATTCACCAATGAGCCAGCATAGATAACAACGTCTGCGTTTTGCAATAACTTAAGTCCTCTTACTGTAATTAAATCCTCTGCTCCTGGTCCAGCTCCTACAAAATGTAGCATAATAATTCCTCCACTCCTTGTGTTTTACCAAGGATTCCATGTTGATTTGAAAATGTAATAACTCCAATTCTCAATTTATCCCCCGCCCGCTTGTTCATATGATATAAAATACGGTCCATAATTAAAGTCATCGTACGACTAAGTAATCCCGCTTCTTTTATGTAGTCTAAAGCTTCCTCCGTAGTGATAGAATTCATAATTTGATTCAGTAAGGAGTTATTCCCACCAGCAATTGCTGTATATGCTGTTAAGATTTCCATTCTACAGTCACCGTTTTTTGAGTGTGTATTCATTATTCCTCCAGCAAGTTTTATTAACTTACCAATGTGCCCAATGAGAATCATCCCTTCTAACTTCTCTCTAATTGCATAATCAATGGTGTCTCCGATGTAGTTACTGCATTTTATGGATTTTTCTATTGAAATTCCCAGAATATCTCTCGAAAAATCTTCTCCATAATTTCCTGGCGTTGTTAAAAGATAGGTACTTCCAGATGCGGAAAGCATTTTTATTTCTAAATGAATCGTATCTCGTATTGCATCCTCACTCATTGGCTCTACGATACCGCTTGTTCCTAATATTGAGATGCCACCTTCAATTCCTAGTCGGGGGTTAAAGGTTTTTTTTGCTATTTCCACTCCTTCTGGAATAGAAATAATTACTTTTATTCCACCTTTAAAATGATACCGTTCCATTTCTTCTTCCACAGCTTCTCGAATCATCTTTCTAGGAACCTTATTAATTGCAGCTTCTCCAATTTCCTGCTCAAGCCCTTTTTTTGTGACTCTTCCAACACCAATTCCACCATCTAATATGATGCCAGGCTCTGTTACTTTCTCAACACTTGCATAAACCATAATTCCATTGGTCACATCAGGATCATCACCGCTATCTTTTTTAATTCCACACGAAGCTATGTTTTCATTGTAAGCAGCTTCTTTGACTTCAAGACGAAGTAAAATACCTTTTGGAGTCATGAGTGAAACCATGTCCACAGACTTTTGCTCTAATAACATCCTTGTTGCAGCTTTAGCCGCTGCAGTTGCACAAGAACCTGTTGTATAACCATATCTTAATCTTTTTTGTTCTTTTATGATATATTCATCCATTATGACAACCTCAATTTTTACAATCTTTAGAAATGGTTTAAAGAAATTTTCTCATAATTATATCAATTATCAGTACTATGGTCAAACTACTTATTGATATAAAGTATCATATCTTTCTGTATATGATTTATAAACGCCCTATTTATATATAGTACAAGCATGTAAAAATTAGAATCGAATATTTCTTGATGTTATAGTGCTTTTATTTCTTATAAAATTAAAAGCCTGAGAATAAAAATGAAATTGCATTTCTTTTTTGGGTTGTTATTTGACTTAATGGTAAAAGCAAAGCACCTGCTGGTGGACATTGCTATTAAATTTATGAATCACGTATTTCACATATAGGCATAGACAACTACTTTTTGTGTAGTATAATAAAATATAAAGAATCAAAAAAGAGGGAGCTATTAATGAAAGAAATATTTTCAAAATTTGAATTGATGTCAAAGAATAATAAACAGAAGAAAACCAATAGTTATACTTTTAGGAATCGTTTTTAGCAATATGATAGGACTTGGATTGCGTATTTGGTTAGAATGGGGAGAATATTCTATGATTAGAGATTTAACATATAAAAATGTTCTGCTTACGTATATTCCAATTGTCGCAATAACCTTCATCTGTTATCTATACGCAAAAAAGGTTATTCAAAAAGAATCTAAGACTGTTTAAAGTATGATCATAAGCACCTTATCTACGGGTGCTTATGATTTTTATAAATAACAACACTATTATCTAACATACCTAAAAAAATAAAACCCTACAAGCCTTTATTCAATGCTTGTAGAGTTTCGTAAATTGCGCGAAGCGCTTTATTATTGTAGTATTTCAACTACTACTTTTTTATCATCCTTTGTTGCGGCAGCTTTTACAACCGTACGAATAGATTTCGCAATACGACCTTGTTTGCCGATTACCTTACCCATATCTTCCGGAGCAACCTTTAACTCAACAATAATCGACTTTTCAGTCTCTGTTTCTGTTACAACAACTTCTTCCGGATGATCTACGAGTGACATAGCAATTACCTGAACCAATTCTTTCATTACTTTTCACCTCCGCATATTCCTCTTAATAGAACAGCGTAACTAAGCTTATAAGCGCAATTATTTTACGATACCAGCTTTTTTAAATAATCTGCTAACTGTTTCAGTTGGTTGTGCACCATCAGCTAACCATTTTTTAGCTGCTTCCTCATCTACAGAAAAAGCACTTGGCTCTCTAGTAGGATCGTAAGTACCGATTTCAGCGATAAACTTACCATCTCTTGGGGATCTGGAATCTGCAACAATTACTCTATAGAAAGGAGCCTTTTTCTGACCCATTCTCTTTAATCTAATTTTTACTGCCATTGTTCAATTCACCTCCTTAAAACTTATATCTATGTTGAATTGCAGTATTCATTTTTGTGTAGTAACCATATTTATAGTGACTCCATTACATTACTACACTCGACAAATATTACAAGACACAGCATTATAATCCAAACGGTAACTTAAAGCGTTTTTTGCCTTTGCCACCCATCATGCCGGAAAATTGCTTCATCATTTTTCTCATCTGGTCAAATTGTTTTACCACACGATTGACTTCACTAATATCTACTCCAGCACCTTTAGCAATACGTTTTTTTCTAGAAGGATTAAGAATGTCTGGATTACGACGTTCTTCCTTCGTCATGGAATAAATAATGGCTTCAATTCCTGCAAGGGCATTTTCACCTTCATCCCAATCAACGTCTTTCAAATTTTTATTACCTAGACCACCAACACCTGGGAGCATTTCCATAATCTTTTGCATACCACCCATTTTTTTCATCTGTTGCATCTGTTCTAAGTAGTCATTAAAATCAAACTCAGCTTTTTTTAACTTCTTTTCAAGTTCTCTGGCCTTATCTTCATCGATTTCAGCTTGAACTTTATCAATTAGTGTAAGTACATCGCCCATACCAAGGATTCTTGAAGCCATACGATCTGGATAAAATTGCTCTAAATCAGATAACTTCTCGCCCATACCGATGAAAAGTATTGGCTTTCCTGTTACGGAACGAATGGATAATGCTGCACCACCTCTAGTATCACCATCAAGCTTTGTTAAAATAACACCGGTAATACCAATTTTATTATTAAATGTTTCAGCAACATTAACTGCATCTTGTCCTGTCATTGCATCTACAGTAAGAATGATGTGATCAATTGGAACATTCTCTTTAATTTCAATTAATTCATCCATCATATCTTCATCAATATGAAGACGACCTGCAGTATCGATGATTACTACATTGTTTCCATTCTTTGCTGCATGTTCCATCGCAGCTTTTGCAATATTAACAGGTTTGTGATTGGTTCCCATAGCAAATACAGGAACTCCTTGCTTTTCGCCATTGATTTGTAACTGATCAATCGCAGCTGGACGGTAAATATCACAGGCAACAAGCAGTGGCTTTTTACCTTTTGCTTTGAACTTACCTGCAAGTTTTGCAATTGTGGTTGTTTTACCAGCACCTTGCAAACCACACATCATAATAACAGTAGTCTCATTACCAGGACGGAACTTTATCTCTGTTGTCTCATCCCCCATGAGTTTTACCATTTCTTCGTTTACAATCTTAATAACCATTTGGCCTGGTGTTAAGCTTGACATAACATCCTGACCGATTGCGCGCTCTTCTACGGATTTAACAAAATTCTTTACGACTTTGAAGTTAACGTCTGCTTCTAATAACGCCATTTTAACTTCACGCAGTGCTGCTCTTACATCTGCCTCGGAAAGTTTTCCTTTTCCACGAAGGTTTTTAAACACATTTTGCAATTTTTCGGATAAACTTTCAAATGCCATAGGAAACCTCCATTTTATAATTCATGTAATATATCTTCAGTAATCTGTACAATTTGCTTCAGATGATTCACTTCATTGAAAGCTAACATTTCTTCTGACAATTCTTTTATCTGATTCACTTTCGCCTTCGTAATATGAAACTTCTGTACTAACATAAGTTTTTCTTCATATTCTTTGAGCTTTTTTGTACAGCGTTTTATTATATCATAAACACCTTGACGACTAATCCCTGCTTCTTCAGCAATCTCACCAAGAGATAAATCATTTAGGACATAATCTTCAAAAATTTGCTTTTTATGCTCACCAAGTAGTTCACCGTAAAAATCATATAAAATGGAAAGCTCGACTACTTCCTTTAATGTTTCACTTACACTCTCTTTTGTGTTCTTATTTTTTCCACTCATAAAAAGCACCACCTGTAAAGTATTTTTCTTTACAGATGGTAGTATAAAATAATTATAAGAGTTTGTCAATAAAAATTTGAAATTTATTTGGATTATTTATATTTTATTTTTATTTTAGATTGCATTACTTACTTTTCTATTTAAATGAGCGCTATTTCATGTGTGAGCATTTAATAGCGATAGGTTTATTATGAATCACTTGCATGAACGTAACTCAATTCAATCAATATATAATTCTACATCGGAATTATGTTATTATTATGGCACTCTATTCTATGTGATTTTACATATTGTTCGCTTCTTCAGGAAATATATTGTACATTTTTCTGATCATTGACATCACGTATATCTTACAAATTAAAAGAATAACAATTCCTAATATGCCCATGCTATCGTACATAAATGTTGTAGAAATGATGTAAACGATTTGTCCAATAAATGTGAAGATCAGAATATTTCTTAGATCAAAGATAAATTTCTCTTGTATACTCTTATATCTAATATCTCCTAAAATCCTCGCCGACGCATTTAGTAGTTCGTAATACAAAACTATTTCAGTGATTGCTCCTATTAACATTAATATAAGATTAACATATACCCTCACTGCCTCTAAATCGTATGACGCCGAAGTAAACCATTGAGCAATATTTAATAGTGCTAAGAAAGCACTACATGATTTAGCTCGCTCAAAGGATGGATCTTTTCTTTCTGACAACAGATCTGTAAAAGCCGATACCATAATGAGATAGCCAACAAAAGGTGGAAATATCTTTAGAGATCCAATCGTTATATGGAATATTGATATGAAATATCCCCGAAATAATTTGTCATATCCAGATTTCATATCTTATCTACCTCCATTCATATATTGAAAGATTTCCCACCAATGATTAAAATAAGGGGAATAATTTATGTCATAAATTCTTTCTTCAAAGGTATTTCCTTGTTCATCTTGATAGATAAATAATGGCTTAATGTCTATAATCGCATATTTTAGTTCATTATGATCGGATACATTAAGAAATGAAGACACTGTTAAGGTTTCTTCTGGTTTTAGTACATAATCTTTTAAGTTTACTTCGTTTGTTTGGGGCAATTGGTAAGTCCACTGATTACCAATAAGTTCTAAAGTAAGACTATCTCCAAAACGTTCTGCGTATGGATTTACAATAGAACTTAAATAAATTTTATGTTTTGCCTCATAGCTAACACGTGATTCCCCTTGATTCGAGGAACTAGATGACAATGTTGAAAGACCACCTTCTGTATAATCATTTTCAATCAGCTCAATCTGACCAAGATCTATTTCCACAATGCTCGAGTCACTAAAATATGCAACTGCTTTACTTAAATCCAGTGTTTTTAAATCGAGATTACTTACGTTATAGATTGTCACATATGCAGTTTGTTTCTTGTAAATATCGACGGTTTCATCGCTTGATCCATTATAAGTAAAAGAAGGAAACTTTGTTGAATTCATATTTACACTAACATTAATCTCTGGATGATTCACAAAAGAAATCTGCCACATGAAAATAGATTTATCACGATTGGTTATGTATTGTAGGGGAAACTCTACTGAGTCATTCTTGGTATCAATGATATATTGAGCATAACTTTTCAAAAAGATAGGTTCCCGTAATCGCAAATGCCATCGCATTGCACAACAAATAAATGTAACTATAATAAGTAGTGTAATCCCATACTTTAATATCTTTTTATTTACTTCCATAAGCACCTTTCCTAACTCTGTTAACATCTAAGAAATATAGACATGGTTAAGTAACTTAGATAACTGTGATTCGTCTGATTTAGAATTCTATTTATTGCACTATTATAGAAAACTATTTATTGGATTATTATAGAGAACTCCGTGGTTATTGTCAATTTTTCACGTACTCATTATGAAACTTTTGAACTACTAATCCTTATTCTTATCAATTAAATCTGTATAATCTACAATTATAAAAAACAATAATTTTCTACAAGGAAGAAATAGTTTAATCTTTATAAAATTATAATAAGGAGGCTCTTCATCCGTGAATTTCCTCCTTATTATAATAAATAGTTGTTGTAACTTAGTGTCTACAATTGTAGTATGAAAGAGAAGGAATATTTCAATCTGTCGAAAAACGTCATTTTACATTCTACATTTGTAGATTTTTCATCTTTCCTCGCCTAGCATTCTATTAATATAAGCATTGATGTATTCCGAATCTCCTCTGTACTTACTTATATCAAAACCTTTATTTTGCATGTGGATAATTGCATTTCTTCTTATTACGTTTTTACCTCGCCATCCACAAGATGTTCCACTAATTTTTTCTTTAAAGAATTTGTTATCCATGGCTGCAAATGTAGAAACATCGTCATTCATATATTCTAAAGTTTCAAATTCTTTTAACACATTAGTTTCTACATTTTCATTATATGGGCATTTAAGTTGACAAAAGTCACATCCAAAAACATTTCCTTTGAGTAGCTTAATTTCCTTATCACTAATCTCTTTCTTTTGTGTGATATAAGATAAACAAATATTTGGATTAATCTTAGTTTTATTAATTGATTTTGTTGGGCACTCTTTGATACACCGTTCACAAGCAATGCATTCTTTATATTCTGATATCTCCTCAAAGCTTCTTTTATCACTACATTCGATCTCTAAATCCGTTATGATTTCTCCTAAAAATACGTAGGTTCCGTATTTTTTTGTAATTATCATATTATTTCTTCCAATAAAGCCAACGCCTGCTAAATATGCAATATATCGTTCTGGAAGAGAGTTGCTATCAACAAAACTCTTGGATTTTCCACCCAAACTCTCAATGTATTCGCATATCTTAGCTAAATATGAATTTACAACCCTATGATAATCGGAACGTTTTGTATAGATAGAAAATCCATTGTTTTCATTACTATAATCTTGCTGATAATTTGCTTCCCCAGGATTCTTTACTTCAAGATTCACTTCCTCATGATTTGTTGCTTCATCTTTTGAAGTTTCATGATTTGATGCTTCACCTTTTGTAACTTCACCATTTGATGCTTCATCACTCATTGTTTCTTCATACTTTTCTATACCACTTTCTTCATCATTATTATGATAGTAGGGAAACGCGATTGATATAATGGTTTTTCCTTCCTCCATAGAAAGGTTCGGATTAATTCTCTTTTCAATATCTTTTTCTTCAAATTCATTTTGTAATTTATTTTCTTTACGATAACAATAGAAGTCTCTTAATTCCTCAAAATTTCTGCATGGAATAAATCCTATTGTATCAAGACCTAATGTCTTACAGAAATCTTCAATTTTTTGTTTAACCATGTGAAACCTCCATGCTATATCCAATGTTCATCGAAATAAAATTCTTATACTTTTTAGGATTTTATTTTAATCCCTCTATTTGTATCGAATGCCAATCATCATTAATCTTCTTAGGTTCGCTTAAATCACCAAATCTTTTTTCTAGCACTTGCAAGTGTCTCCAAGCACCAAATTTATAAGCTGTGTTTTTATAAGTTCCAAGTTCCGTAAACCCAAATTTTTTATGTAATGCATAACTAGCACCATTTGGATAATCAATCAATGAGTATACGTTTTTATATCCTTGTTTTTCAACAATCGCAAGTAATACTTCATACAGTTTACTTGCAATTCCATGTCCTTGAAATTTCGGAGATAAGTATACGGTAACCTCACAATCCCATGCAAAAGCAGCTCGTTCTAAATGAGGGGATGCGTAGGCATACCCAGCAATCTCTCCCTCTACTTCATACACAAGATAAGGATGCTTCTTCATAATTGATTCCATACGAAGCTTGAAGTCTTCTAATGGAATCTTATCAAATTCATACGTAATCGTTGTATTTAATATATATGGCTCATAAATTTCAAGGATATCTTGCGCGTCTTCTAAAGTTGCAGGTCTTATTCCATTATTCTTTTTATTCATACACGTCACCTTCATAATTATTTTTTATCATTTGTAGATTTGGGTATCAAAACTACTGCTTCAACCTTGCTTTTGATTAAAACAAAATCAATACCCTAATGCGTAAACATATATGTTCCAATACCAACGGCAATCGTTAAATTTAGCGAATCTACGTCTGGTGACTGAGGAATTATTATACTTGTACCTTCATTTAAATAGCTATCATCTAATCCAGTTGCCTCATTTCCAAAAACAAGGGAAAAGAGCTCTGGTTTTGGACAGTTCGAAACTGTTAATTGATTTTCACCATTTAGCATAAATGTAAATACTTCTTGCTTTGAATATGCTCTTCTGTAATCTTCAAAGGAATCAAAATATTGATGACGTAAGCGAAACAACGCACCCATAGAGGAACGGATTACCTTAGGATTGAATACATCCGCACCTGGGCTTATAAAAGCAACGTCATAAATTCCAAATCCCACTGCAGTTCTAAGAATTGTACCTAAGTTACCCATGTTACTTGGATTTACTAGTACAATATGTGATTTATCTGCTGCCAGTTCACAGGTGAATTTTTGAAATACTCCAACAACAAATACATTTTCTTTATCACTAACCTTAGCAATCGTTTTATCCCCTGAAAGAATAGGTATGTTATTTTTCTTACATAATTGTTCTAGATTTTCACGATCTGTAAATGTGGAATGGATATACACTCCTAGTACACTGCTTGGTTTACTATTTATTAATTCAATCGTTGGAAACGCTCCTAATGTATATGAATATTCAAATCCTTTTTTATATGGTTTTATTGGTTCCATGACAACCTCTTTCTCTTTTAATTAATTTTTTCTTTACTTATTGTAACGTTCTTTTATTTATGTGTCTAGACCTGTACTATAAAAGCTTTTAAAAAATTAAGTAAATTGATCATAGTTCATCATTGACCTCGACCTTACTATTTAAACCATATTCCTATAAAACACTATGTAACGCACTTAAGCTTCGCAGTTTCAATCACTACACTGTACTTGATAAATTCAGCCAAACAGTATATTAATCATGGTAATATAGATAATCTAAATTTAAATATATCAAGTATTCAAAGCTTTTATACAGTGAATTTTGAGTATAATACTTAAAAAGCTATTGCAAATGGGTCATTATCCTTGTCTTGATTCCAAACATATTCAATACGATTGGAGATACGTAGAGCTTCTTCTAAACCAAAACGATCATGAATAAATCCAAGAGCCATATCGATACCAGCGGAAACTCCAGAAGAAGTATAGTATTTATCATCTACCACCCATCGTGCTTTTTTACTCCATAATACTCCGTTACTGACACTACATACCCAATTGAATGCTAATTTATTGGTTGTTGCATACCTGTATAGTAATAGACCAGTTTTTGCAAGTAATGCAGACCCAGTACATACACTCAAGCAATAACTCGCATGAATCACAATATCTTTTAAAGCTTCAATAAAATCGAAATCATCTACAAGTCCCCTTGTTCCTTGCCCTCCAGGGATAAGGCATATTCCAGATTTATTCATTTCTGAAAATGGTTTTGTAATTATAATTGTATTTTGGTCACTTACAACCATTCCACCATGATATGAATAATAATTCAAGTTATAATGCTCTATCTTACTCAAAACTTCAACTGGTCCAAATACATCTAAACTTTCAAACCGATCAAAAAGTAATACATTTATGTCCATGCTCTTCCTCCTATTTTTCCGTTCTATGTATATATTTGCAAAATAATTATCAAAAGCGCTTTTTACATCACTTAATTGTCATTTAACCTATCCCGAATTTCCTCTAAATTAATTTTCTTTTGATCCATCGAACGATTACTATGTAATTTAATTTCTTTGCTATTCATCACGATATAGATTATACCATTTTTCACCAATTCTTACTTGTATTATAGGAAAAGTGGTGAAATTAATCAACTCCACCACTTCTATTTATTAATAATATAATTTTATAAACACATTCTATAGATATTTTCAATGTCCTGTTGATTTAAATGTTTAAACCCAGGCAACACATCACCATAACACGCTTTTTGAGCCATAATACTAAATTTTGAATCATCAATACCAATTTCACTTAATGTACTCTTTAATCCCAATGTTTTAAAGAAGAAATCAGAAAGCATTTCAATGCTCTTCTTTGCTACTGTCATAGGCTCAAGATTTTTATCAATTTCAAATACATTACATCCAAACTGATAAAATTTTGATACAGTTGTTTCGTCCAAAGTATATTCCATCCAACGTGGAGTTAATATTGCTAATCCTAAACCATGAGTTATATCATAATATGCTGATAGTTCATGTTCCATTGGATGGCAACTCCATGCCTGCGCTTTCCCACCATCAACAAAACCATTAATTGCCCATGAGGAAGCCCACATCAAATTGGCACGTGCTTCATAATCATTTGGTTTCTCTATCGCAATCGGTCCAAATTTAATTACTGTTTTTAATAGTCCTTCCATAACAGTATCAAGCATATACAAATCTTGGTCCATGTTAAAATATACTTCTAAAATATGTGAAATGATATCAGCACATCCGCAAGCCGTCTGATATTCATTTACTGTATACGTATTGGTTGGATCTAAGAAGGAAACCTTTGGTAACATACTTGGATGCATCATGCCAATCTTATCTTGTGTATCCATATTGCTAATAACTCCACCTGCGTCCATTTCAGATCCAGTGGCTGATAAGGTCAAAATCGTAACGATTGGTAAACAGTTCGTAATAGGAGCTTTTTCTATTAGTAGATCCCATGCATCACCATCATAAAAAGCTGCTGCTCCTATAAATTTTGTTGCATCTATAACAGAACCACCGCCTACTGCAAGTAACACATCAATATGTTCTTTTTTACATATTTCTGCGCCCCTGTTAACAGAGGTATGCCTTGGATTTGGTTCAATTCCTGAACATTCGAATAATTCTAAACCAGCTTTTTTAATTTCCTCTGTAACTTTATCGTATAAGCCAGTCTTTTTAATGGAACCACCTCCGTACACTAATAATACACGTGTACCAAACTTTTTTAATTCCTCTCCTAAATATCCTAATTTATTTTCACCAAAGTATACTTTTGTAGGGATATCATAAATGAAATTTGAATTCATATCTTTTTCTCCTTTTCCTAGCCAGATTTAAATTTTCTAATATTAAGTATCTTAGAAATAAAGATTGTTCTTATTTAAATATAACATCTAGAATTAACTCTAAGTCAATACCTTTGAGCTATTTTTTATTATTTTTATATATTTATTTAATCTCTTATAAACAATGCAATTCAAAGCTATCTTAAATGATGAGTACAAGTTTTACGCAAGTATAAATACCCACAATCCAAGTATATTTCTTGATATTATAACTATTTTCTGCAAATCTGGCTTGATTCAATTTCCAATCTCCGTCTACTACTATAATAGATATGGACTCTGTAGCTTGTGGGCTCTTTAACACCGCTCTAAAACCAATCAGACCGATACCAATCCGTTGTTGATACTTTTTCATCAAGCGCTCTTATTGCATCCATATCTTCTTCTGTAAGTGTAAAATCAAAGATATCAAAATTTTCTTTCATTCTTACTTCATTTGATGTTTTTGGAATCGCTGAAACACCATTTTGAATCAAGTAACGGAGTGCTACCTGAGCAGCACTTTTCTCATATTTCTCACCTATTGTTAAGAGAACCGTTTCCTGAAAAATATTCTTTTTCCCACTGGCCAATGGACTCCATGCTTGCATCTTTGTTCCATGTTTTTCAATTTCCGTCTGTAACTTCTGCTGTGTAAAATATACATGGGACTCCATCTGATTCACCGCTGGGATAATCTCACATTTTTCAATGAATTCATAATAACATTTATCATTAAAATTGGACACACCAATTGCACGGGTTTTCCCGCTCTGATAAGCTTCCTTAATTGCCTGATACATTTCATGAGATTCAATGTAAGGTTCATGTACCAGTAATAAATCTACATAGTCAAGTTGTAATTTTTCCAGTGAATCTTGTATATCTGCTTTTGCCTTCTCATAACTATTGCTTGTATTGCTTAGTTTTGTTGTTACAAATAATTCCTTCCTGTCAATTCCACTTTGAGAAATAGCAGTTCCGACTGCATCCTCATTGTGATACATACGCGCAGTATCTATGAGACGATATCCCACATCAATTGCTTTCTTTATCACCTCTATGCCTTCAGTTCCTTTTATTTTAACAGTTCCAAAGCCTAGCATCGGCATCATTATGCCATTATTTAATGTAACGTATTCCATTTTTTCACCTTTTAGTAAACGAAAAGCGCTTATAAAAAATGAGACCATTTCCTATAAACGCTATATAAGCTTACATACTTTCTTTGAAAATTTCTACAATTTCTTCCTGTGTCAGAACTTTATATCCACCTGGAAGGATGATTGTTGCATTTGCAAGACCTTCAATCATATCTTCTGTTACACCAAGTTCGGTGAGATTCATCACAAGACCAAGTTCCTTCATCCAGCCCTCCATTGCGCTAAGACCTTCTGCTGCAACCTGTTCTTCTGTCTTACCTTCTGGGTTAATACCCCATACGTTTACTGCAAATCTTACAAACTTTGCAAGTCCATAAGGCATAATGTGTCTATAGTAAGGTAGCGAAACTGCTGCAAGTGTCATTCCATGAGTCGCGTCTGTATAAGCGCCTACGGCCTGGCCAAGCATGTGAACCATCCAATCTGTAGATTTACCCATAGCAACTAATGTATTAAGTGCCCATGTAGCAGTCCACATGATATTGCTTCTTGCCTCATAATTACTAGGATCTCCAATTGCAATGCGGCTTGAATGAATTAAAGATTTCATCAGCCCTTCACTAATATAATCGCTTGTATTATCATCTTCGCCTGAAAAATACTGCTCGCAGATGTGGTTCATAATGTCATAGAAACCTGCAATCATCTGTTGCTTTGGAAGTGTAAGTGTATACTTAGGATTTAAGATAGAGAATTTAGGCATAACATTATCTCCAAAGACATGGCCAATCTTAAGTTTTGCTTCGTGATTCGTAATAACAGTTCCACCATTCATTTCAGAACCAGTTCCAACCATAGTTAAGATACAGCCTACAGGAACCACTTCACAGCTAACATCTTCAAATCGTATAAAATACTTTTCCCATGGATCTTCATCACAATGAATTGATACCGATACTGCTTTTGCATAATCACATACAGAACCTCCACCTACTGCCAAGATAAGATCTGTTTTATTCTCTCTTGCAATCTTTATACCTTCATAAAGTTTTTCAATCGTAGGGTTTGGCATAACTCCAGATACCTCTGCAATATTCTTGCCATTTTCCTTTAAAATACGAACAACTTCATCATAAATTCCATTTTTCTTAATGGAACCGCCACCATACACAAGAAGTACATTTGAACCATACTTCGAAAGTTCTGTCCTCAGATTCTGAAGTGATTCATCTCCAAAATAAAGTTTTGTCGGGTTACTAAATGTGAAATTTCCTAACATGATTTTTTCCTTCTTTCTGAATATTGTTTATTTTTTACTACTATTTGTTGATACTATATGTTGATATCTGTTTCACCAGATTTCCACTCATTTATCATTTTCTGTGTGACAGGTTTACATAAATCATAATAATTCTCTATTTTATACTTAATGGTATCCATGCATGCACTGAGTTTTGCCATACGTTCCTCCAAGTCACGTTCTACATCAAGTAGTATTTCTCTTCTTGCTTCTTTTGTGTCATGATCTGACTGTGCTAGCTGTACATATTCGATGATTGCTTCTAGAGATGCTCCTGCTTGCTTGAACTTAAGCACAAAATCTATCCAATGCAAAGCTCTTTCATCATACTCTCTGATTCCAGACTTGTTTCTTGGAATTGGAGGAATTAATCCGATTCTCTCGTAATATCTCAAATTATCAATGGATACACCTGTTTTTTCCGCAGCTTGTTTTATTGTCATTGTAAGCCTCCTTGTCTAAAATCAACTTTAAGTCTATCAACATCTATTATTTCAAAACCACAACCAATCAAGCAAATTCTTCCATCTGATATTGTTATTTGAACTTCTTCTCCTGCATTTACACCTTCCAATATGCAAAGATAATCTCCATCTCTACACATAAAAATGTCGCTCCAGGGGATCCAGATATCATCCGCTATGAAGAAACATTCCTCATCAAAACATTCTAAATGCCCTAGCATAAATGCCTCCTGTTATTTTGTGAATCATAGTATCTTAGATCACATAGTTAATATACACCCTGGACCTAACTTCAAGGCAAGCATTTTTTTTGATTTTTATTTATTACTCCCATAATAGATAACAAAACTTCTTTTCCTATTTTCTATTGATGTTCACTCAAAAGAGTTCCGCCCACTCCAACATTATCAAATTCATTTTCTTTTAGAAAAACATAAAATGCTTCTTTGGGTATATCGGTAACCTTTGAGGCTATTTCTGTAAATTCTTTTACAAGTGTTTTTTTCTGCTCTTTTGACAAATTTGTTGATTCAAACGTAATAACTGGCATACTATTTCTCCTTAAACTCAAATACTATTTCCCTAATTTCATGCAATTTCCTAAGACTTTTCCAGTTGCAAGATATTTGTAAGTTGGCATTTCAAATAATACTGGCTTTAATAACTCATAGTTTAATTTGCCATCTTCACCTACAACTGCCTCTTCTGCGTAAGTATTATCAATCTTAAGGATGAAGTTATCAAATGTTTCTGTCTCGTAGTTATCTATTACTGTACATTCCATGACAAGTGGAGATGCAGTGATAATAGGTGCACCAGCTTCACCTAGATCATATGCAAACACTGCGGACTTGTCTTCTTTTTTTCCACTTACACATCCTACATAATCTGCCTTTGGAAGTAATGCTTCATCTACCAGATTAACAGAAACTTTTCTATTTTCCTTAATAAACTGATTGGTATAATGTGCTTTTGCTAGACTGATCATAATTTTATCATGTCCGATAATTCCTACATGGGCAACTAAGAGCCAATTTGGCTTTTCGCCTGCCATAGCACCTACTACTGTAACTGGTGTTGGGTATAATCCTAATACAGAACCTATATTTTTCTTCATTGATAATTACCTCCTGATATTGTTTTATTTATTGGTTTAGATAGACTATATTCCCTTAAGTAAACTTAAGGTCAAGTTCTTTTTTAAATTTTTTTAATTATATTAGCAGCTTCTCTATACACAATACGATGGTCGGGTTTTGCACTCAGCGAATAATATATGAAATTAACGTGTATTTCCATACTTTTTATAGCTTAGTTTTTTATCTTCAAAAGATGGTGTATCCTTCTTACCGAAATACAAAACTCCCCACTGCAATTACTTGCTGTGAGGAGCAAAACGGTTTTCTTATTTGCATAAATTCATAATACAATCCCTATAACTATCACTTCTAAATACATAATCATTTCTCCGTCCCATATAGATAATTTATTATAATTCCAATTAAAACCTTTTATCTTTTATCTAGTTCTATAAAATTTGTAATTCCTTCTTTAAATTCTCATATCTAGCTATTTCGTTTTCATATATTTCAAAGGAAGTATTATATAAAATATGTTGCAATACGTCGGCATCTTTTAATAATTCAGCAAATGCTGTATGTGTTGTTTTTTTGTCACTGTGATTATATATCGCATTACAAATCATGTCCGTTTCATCACCTGTTGTTATATCTAAATCAATGAGGATTTCTCTGGCTAAAATAGCACCTTTATGAGCATGATCTTTAGAATCCATCTTTGCATAAGTATATATGTCATGTAACATCCCTGCCATTGTTGCTAGTTCCGCATCTTCTCCTCGCTTTAGAGCAAGTAAAGCCGCATACTATGCAACACCGTATAAATGCACATATGCACATCTTCGTTCTTCATTGTCAATCATATTTAAAAGTATCTCATCTATGTAATTTCTTAATTTTTCAACACGGTTCATAATTAGCTCCTATTTTTTTATTGATTTGATTGTAATTATTCTGGTTCACACATACGAATATATATGCATTCTCTATTTCAATTATCTTACTTATTTCTATCGATGTACCGCTCACAATTCTTTTTATGTCATCGACTTTGTCCGGATATACTAAAACTTTACGAGTTCCATAATCGATGTACTCAGATTGATTCTTATCGATTGAAAGCACGAAACGGCCGTTCGGTTTAAGAATTTTCGCAACTTTACGAAATGCCTCCATCTTATCCTGAATATGCATGAAAGTTAACGATGAGTAGACAATATCAAACAGTTCGTTAAAGGGATATTGTAAAAAATCATCGCATATAAGTGTAAGTTTGCTTGAACTTGTAAGATTTTCTCTCGCACATTCAATCGTTTTTGGTGAAATGTCAATCCCTGTGAATTCACTGCAGAAAGGTATCATTTGTCTTGCAAGTCTACCAGTACCAACACCAATTTCAAGAACTGATTTGCTTTCATCCAAATGCAGTTCGTCAATGAATATGGGTCCATCCCATGTGTTCATATATCCTCTAAGCACTGGAGGATCATTTACAAAATCAATGCCTTCCGTAATAAGCGCATCATAATGATTGATAACATCATCCAAATTCATATTACTCCCCTATCTTTAATTTAAAAATTGAATTAGAGCAAATATACAATACCATAATTTAACATTGATATCAAACAAATTTATCCTATTGTTTTTTATATAAAGTGTATAAAAGATATCTGAAAATAACAAGGTTCTTGCAAGATAGTCGCTATCAATACCATCTTGCAAGAACTCAATAATGAAACCTTAATTTATTAATATTTTTCTAAATAAGAACTATTCATTTCATAAATTACCCTTAAAAAGAAAGGCTATTTATAATTCATGTAATCAACAGCCTCAAATTCAAGTCATTATTTTTATATAAGAAAAAAGTAGTAATACACAAATCAGTTTATTGATTCTAATTGACATAAAACTCGTTATATCAAAGGATTATTCGATCTCGAATGTACGACTCGATATAACTTCTATTTCTAGTGGTTTTTTCCCAGTTAGTTCAATACTTCTTTGATCTGGTTGGGAACCTCCAACATATATGGTATAGTTTCTATTTCGTACCTTTTGTCTTCCATTTTCATCAAATAGAGAAAAGGCTTCTATAGGGAGGTGCAATGTGATAGATTTCTCTTCATTCGGATCCAATGCAACCTTTTGAAATGCTTTTAACTGCGCATTGGGAGAATCCAAATCCTTTGCTTTAATATAAACTTGAATTGTCTCTCTTCCTGCAAGCTTACCCTCATTTTTAACTTTTACAGAAACATCGATTCCTTCGCCAGTAACTTCTTTTCTATTGCAAGAAAGATCAGAAAATATAAAATCTGTATAGGATAAACCATAGCCAAAGGGATACAAAGCTTCGTTCTTCATAAAGCGATAGGTTCTATCCTTCATGGAGTAATCTGTAAATTCTGGTAACTCTTCTGTAGAACGATAGAACGTGATTGGGAGTTTGCCTTCAGGTACACATTCACCAAATACTAATTCAGCAATTGCTCTTCCCCCTTGCGCACCAGGATACCATCCTTGTATAATCGCTGGAATGTGTTCTTCTTCCCAATTTATTGCCAAAGCACTCCCTGAGAGTAAAATTAAAATGACTGGTTTCCCACTTTCATAGAGTGTCTTAAGTACATCTCCTTGCACACCTGGAAGATTTAAATTCGGCTTATCACCACTTGCAAATTCGTTTCCTCGATCCCCTTGCTCACCTTCTAAGCCAGCATCTAGCCCCATACATGCAATAATAACATCACTTTTGCTACAAACAGCTTTTACTTCAGAAAGACGATCATTCTCAGTTCCACGTCCTCTTAAACGATTTTTATGTAAATGGCAACCTTCTGAAGCAAACACCCTTACATCATCGCCTAGATAATCTTGAAATCCTTCTAATACGGTTACATAACGAGAAGCTGTTCCTTCGTAATTTCCTTCCAGGGCCTTTCTGTTATTCGCATTTGGACCGATGATACCAATGGTCTTAATCTTAGATTTATCAAGTGGTAATAGATTATCTTTATTCTTAAGTAGCACAAGACTTTTTTTAGCAACCGAAAGATTGAATTCTTTCATTTCCTTTGAATCAACAACCTCGTAAGGGATACTATCATATGGAACTTTACCAGTTTCCTCAAATAATCCAACCTTCATTCTGGTTGTAAATAATCTAGTTACTGCTGTATCTATTTGTTCTTCCTTAAGTTTCCCTTCTTTTACTGCTTCTAACAAATATATAAAGAGATTTCCACAGTTTAAATCACATCCGTTTTCTACAGCAAGTGCTACCGATTCCACTGGTCCATTTGTTACTTTATGATATTCATGAAAATCTTTAATTGCCCAACAATCAGATACCACATGACCATCAAATCCCCAGGAATCTCTAAGGATATCTTTTAATAAGGTCTTACTTCCACAGCACGGCTCACCATTTGTTCTGTTATATGCTCCCATAACAGACTCTACGTTTGCTTCTTTCACAAGTGCCTTAAATGCAGGAAGATATGTTTCATATAAATCTTTTTCAGAAACCTTTGCATCAAAGCTATGTCTTAAATCTTCTGGTCCAGAATGCACTGCAAAATGTTTTGCACATGCTGCTGCTTTTAAGTAATTCTCATCATGTCCTTGTAAACCTTCTACAAATCGAACGCCTAACCGTGAGGTTAAATATGGATCTTCGCCATATGTTTCATGGCCTCTGCCCCAACGCGGATCCCTAAAAATATTCACATTCGGAGCCCAAAAAGTAAGCCCTTTATAGATATCGGTATCTCCAAATTCTTGTTGCATATTAAATTTTGCCCGGCCCTCTGTTGCAATCGCATCTCCTATCGTTTCCATCAAATCCTCATCGAAGGTAGCGGCTAAGCCAATTGCTTGTGGAAATACAGTTGCAATTCCTGCTCTGGCAACTCCATGTAATCCTTCATTCCACCAATTGTATGCTTTCACATTAAGTCTATCGATACTTGGTGCAGTATGAAGCATTTGAAACACTTTTTCTTCTAGGGTCATTTGATCCACTAATTCTTTTGCTCGATTTTTATATTCATTTACTTTTTCTTTATTTAACATTAATTCTTTCATATACACCTCTGCCTCATATTTATGTCTTTTACAGTCTATCATGTTTGTAAAAATACTATTCTACTTCATTCACACCTATTATCTTTATCATTCAAACTTTACAGTTCATAATCTATACTATACTTGATAAATTCAGTCAAAAAAGTATATGAATTACCATGATTCAAAATTTTACATCGACGTGACTATGACAAATTTGTAAAGCTAGTTATGATTTAAAACTTTGATTTAGATATAAAAAGTTCACTGTTTGACGAACAACGTGAGGAGTTTGAACCTTTTTATATCTGTTTTTGTCAAAGTTATAAACCATTAGTAGCTTCCAAATGAGGAGTCGGAACAGAGATGTAAAATTTTAAATCATGGTAATATAGATAATCTAAATTCTGAATTTATCAAGTATTCATCTAACTCTTACACTGCTAAGTTTTTTATTCCTTTAAAGATCCGATCATCATCCCTCCTTCAAAGTACTTCTGAACAAATGGATAAATACATAGGAATGGTAGGGTTGATGTAATAACCATAGCTGCCTTCGTTGTTTCTAACAGCTGCTCGTAGTTTACAATCTCACCTACACTCTTTTGAAAGGATTCATCGCCTACAATCAAAATATTCCTTAGTACGAGCTGCAATGGAAAAAGATTTTTATTTCTTAAAAACATCTTAGCATTGAACCAACTATTCCAATGTCCTACTCCATAATATAAAATCATAACCATCATTGCTGGTTTTGATAGCGGGATAAATATTTTAAATAGGGATGTTAAATGCCCTCCACCATCCATCATAACGGATTCTACTAAACTATCTGGAATCGTACTAAAATAGGTACGTAATAAAATCATGTTATATGTACTAACTGCTGTTGGTAAGATTAATGCCCAAAGAGAGTTGTATAGACCAACTCCTTTTACTACAAGGTAAAACGGGATTAAACCACCACTAAAGTACATTGTTATCATAAAAAACAATGTAATATGTTTATGAAAATAAACGTTTTTTCTCGCAAGGAAATACGCGCCACAAGATGTTAAAGTAATATTTATGACTAATCCAAAACCCATAATAAATAAGGTATTATGATAGCCGGTTATCACATTTCTTGTGGAAAAAACTAATTTATAGCCTTCCAAAGAAAAACCTTTAAACCATAGAAGGATCCCTCTATGCTTTACTAACTCATTTGCATCACTAAAGGATACAAATACTTCATATAGCAATGGATATAGCATTACTACTGCAACGATTATAAGGATTACAGCCATAAATAAATCTGGTATCCACGAAACTAACTTCTTTCTTTTCATATGTCATACCTCAACTTTTAACTTTTAAAATAGACTAGATTCTGATAACTTAGAGCTTATTTTATTTACAATAAACACTAAGGTAAAGCTTATTACCGCTTCGAATAAACTTACTGCTGCCGAATAGCTATAACTACCATCCAACAAACCTTTTCGATATACGTAAGTCGAAATAACGTCTGCCACTTCATAAGTAGATTCGTTGTACATCAGCAATATTTTTTCAGAACCTACACTAAGAATTTTACCCATCTGTAAAATAAACAAAATAATTACTGTTTGTTTTATTCCAGGTAAAGTGATATGCCATATTCTTTTAAAACGTCCAGCCCCATCCAGTGCTGCTGCTTCATAAAGTTGGGTATCTACGCCAGCAATCGCTGCAATATACATAATACTGCTCCAGCCAATCCCTTGCCAAATTCCACTTCCGATATAAATCGTTCTAAAATACTTTGGTACCTGTAATAGAGATTCCCTGTTTAGCCCTATCATTTCGCGTAGATCATTAAACAAACCATCCGTCAAACAAAATCCTGTCAAAAGTCCACATACAACTACCGTTGAAATAAAATGTGGAAAATAAGATATTGTTTGTACCGTACGTTTTATACGTTTAAAACGAATTTCACTAAGAACTAAAGCCAAAATAATTGGTGCAGGAAAACTAAAGATTAAACTATATAAACTAATGGTAATGGTATTGCGCATTAAACGTCCAAAGAATGGATTTTGTAGAAAGTCAATAAAGTTACCAAATCCATAATAATCCGTCCAAGGACTTCCAAAAATTCCAAGCGCCGGTTTATAATTTTTAAATGCCATAACTATTCCAGCCATTGGTATGTAACTAAATATGATATAATATAAAATGATTGGCAAAACCATAAGATAAACCGCTTTGTTCATCTTTAAATCTCTTTTAATCATTTTCTTTTTTATATTTCTTTTTTCTATTTTACTTAACTTACTAATAGACCCAGCTGGCGATACCGCAGTAGCCGTATGCTTTTTTAGCATATACGATTCCTCCTTTAAAATACAAGGCCAGGCATTTGTTAAACCAAGCCTTGTAATTGTTAGTAATTCATTCTTATCTTAACGTGCGATATAGCGATCATAAGCAGCTTGTCTGTATTCAAGCACCTTATCAATACCGTACTGTTTAAGCGTCTTAATAAATGAATCGTAGTTCGCTAGATCTTCTGTACCGAGTACATATTTCGTAATATTTTCACGAGCATAAGTATCAATATTACTATAATTCTGGTTAATATAATCCGATTCTTCCTCTGTAAATGTTACAGCTGGCATTAAATACTGTTCCATTTCAGTTGCCCATGTGTTTAAGATATTTGTCTCGTAATCTTCTCTTACTCTGACATAATCTTTAGAAACAAATTGTGGCCAGTTAGCATTCTTTGTTACATATCCAAGAACAGTTGAAGGATTGGATTCATTTGGATTATTTAAGATAAAGTCAGTATAAACAACCTTACCATCTACCTTTTCATATGTAACACCTTCAATACCATATTTTAATATGTTATTACCTTCTTCACTGTACATAAAGTCCATCCAACGTGCTACTGTTTCAATGTCTTTACAAGCTGTACTAATACTAAAACCTGCGTCTCCTGTATACATTCCATTGTAAGAACTAAACAGTGGAGTGTCTCCTTCGCTCTTTACTAAGGAATTTAGTGCCACAACTTTATAATTAGGATCTGTACTTTCATTTGCTACGATAGCATTCTTGTTATTGGATAGCATCTGAATAGAAGCACCGGCTTCACCACTTGCAAATTTGGACTGCACTGTGTTTTTATCAACAGAAGCAACATCTGCATCAATAAGACCTTCCTTATACCATTGATTCATCATAGTTAAAAATTCTTTATAATTTTCTTCTAACGGTCCAAATTTTACTTTACCGTCCTTTACATAGAAAGGATAAAGTGCCTCAAAGGAGGAACTTAAGGAAGCCGTTCCATACTGTTGGAACATCCAACGAAGTTCAAATGTAAGTGGAGTTTTGCAATTTAACTCTGTCTTAAATCTTGTCAAAACATCATGAAGTTCGTCTAATGTTTTAGGAGCTCCTACGCCAAGTTTGTCAAGCCAGTCCTGTCTTATTGTTAATCCCATTGCAGGTTCTGGATTTTCGTTTATTACAGGCAATGTATAATAGATTCCATCGTCTGTAGTAATCATTTTTGCAATTTCAGGATAATCTTCTAAAAACTTTTTAAAATTTGGCATGTATTGATCGATCACATCGTTTAAGCTAATGATATAACCATCTTTCAGTGCTGCGCTTGGACCACCAGGAAATGAAATCCAGTTCGCACGAAAGATATCTGGATATTCCCCACCAGCCAATAAAAGCATAAATTCATCACTAGGTGCTGTTGATCCATATTTTCCACCTAAATCAATTAAAGTAACGCCAGTCTTGTCTTTTAATGTCTGCATCCAGTTATAATCTTTGTACCAATCCTTCATTTCAGAAGTATCATATACTTCACGTCCGTCTCCCCAGTTCATCGTTATTTTCTTATCACCTGCAATTGGATAAGAAAACTCTGTAGTTTCTGCACTCTTTTCCTGATCCACTGACTCGACTTTCCCATTATTACTTACTGAATTTACTGGTTCTTCCGTTTTTTCTGTTTTTTTACAACCAGAGAAAGAACCTACTAGAAGTGCCATGGCTACTACAAGTGTTGCGAATTTGAATTTTACTCTTTTTTGTTTCATAAATACCTCCCAGATTAATATTAGTTACCAAATTTACTATGTAACAAATATCATCATATCTATCGCATCTTTTAAATTCAATTCACACTTCCTACTTGCAATCATCGTTTTCAATTTCCAAATCAACGTTTTCGATTTCAAATCACCATTTTAGGTTTTTAGCGAAAAATCCGTACTTTCTGATGACATATAATCATATTTAGATAGGCTATTTACATAGAATTAGAATTTTGATGATTGGCAAATCTCAACATAGCTACCAGGAGTAATCCCTTCGTATTTTTTAAATGCACGAATAAAAGTATTTACGCTTCCAAATCCAATCATTGAATACAATTCATTCATCAAAACTTCGCCTTTGCTATCCTTTATTTTGCGTTTTGCTTCTTGTATTCTTCTAAAATTCAAATAATATAAAACGCTCTCCCCCCTAAGTTCGCGAAAGGATTTAGAGATATTGGAAACAGAACGCCCAACTTCATGGCACAATTTTTCCACATTCAAATTAACATCCATATAGTTTTGATCAATATAATCAACTACCATATTTACTATATTTTTCGCTTCAAGGTCACTTGTCTGTTCTTCAATTTGTAAAATAATATTTTCTACAGCTTCCATAAGCATGGACCGTATTTCCTGCATGTCTTTTAACAGCGTAATTTCATGATATTTAATTGGAAATCCTTTTTGATAGAGTGATGGACATATTTCATTAATTGCTTTATATAAAATATTTATTTGCCCGATTAATAACACTTTCGCTTCATCAATCGTTATACCACCTTCTCCTGTTGCACTTTCCCACATTGTCTTAAGGATTTTTTCAGTCTTATTAATATCTAGACTTTGTACGGCATTCATTAATTTCACTTCGTCTTCTTTTGAACACCAAGAAAATTCACGTCGTTCAAAATTTTCTTCAAATGTTAATGAATTTCTTTTACCAAAGGTGTCCATACACTGCAAAATATATGCCATTTCATAATAAACCTTATGTATTCCTTTATTTATGTCATGTATAGAACTAACCACCATATTATAACCGCCCGAAAGCTCCGTTACCTTTTCTCTAATAAGCTTAGCATTTTCCATCAGAACATTCTTTGTTAGCCCTTCTGCATTTATCAGTAATACATATACCTGTCCAATTTTAACTCCTAAGCCTTGAAGAAGTTTCTGCTCTTGTTTCGAATGAATCCCTATCCCATCAATATCTAAAATGTCATCAGTATACGTATCGCTTTTGATTAAGATTAATGAATACTCTGGATACAGAAATTCTTTTAATAACTGTGCCTGACCTTTATTATAAACATCCGTTGCCTTTAATGTTCCTGTAAGATGCTGTATTAGGTAAGATTCTTTTAAACGCTCCATTTGTTGATTGATTAAACTTTCATATGCCGATTGTTGCTCCATAACATCTTCAAAAGCATTCCTTAAATATACGAATTCTCCAACACCTTGAATATCGTTTCCACTTACGGCTTTCTTAATATCCGTAACTAAATCACGTAACGGATTATAATTTCTTTTAATGGAATATACGGTAATCCAGATAAAAATCATCATATAAACAATAAGTATAATAATGAAAAATACAAAGAGGAAGTTTTGTTGCTTCCTATAAATATTCTTAGGTATATTTATATTATAATGAAAATTTTTTACCTCTGAATCCATAGTTAAGGTTTTATATAAAGGTGAATCCTCGTTTAATAAGGTATAAGTTAATAACATATTGTTGTTTTCAATACCAAAGGATACTGTACTTAAATCACAAAGTTCTTTTACCGTTTTACTAAATATGCCCTCGGTTAAAAGTAATACTACGGTGGCGTTTGTTATTTCACTTCTCGACGATTTATTAAACGGCAGGCTATAACTTAAGCAAATTTCTTCTTTTCCACTTTCCGTATTGTAGGCCCAATAATCACTATTAAATTGCCTTGAAATTTGTTCTTTCCATTCCTGATAAGATGATTGTAAAACCTCTTTATTCATTTCATAGAATTTTTCAGAGCTTACCGCTGTATGTGAACTAATAATAAAATCAATTTCTTTAATATAGATATAGATATCTAAGAGATAAGAATTTGCCTTTCTATAAGTCTCTAATTGTTTTTTTACTTTATAGGTTAAATACGCGGATTCGCTAGGAGTTGCGTAAGCTAATTTATTTAGTTTATCATGTACTGTGTTATCCCATACAAGTGATACCCCAGTTGTATTAACTGCTATAATTCGCTTATCTATTTCATTCTTCAATACATTTAATGTTGCCTCATTCATCGAATACGTTTGCTTTTCTATTTTGTATTGCATAAACCCATAAACACTTGTCCAGAAGATTAAAAATATAAAGAATATCCCCATGTAAGAAAAAATAAGTCGTTTTAAAACGGTATCTTTCTTACCATTATACGTTCTCTCCACCACCATCATTCTCCTTCTATTTCATTTAGCTTTGTCCCGCAACAAACTAATTTATAAATACTCCCCGTAGTATTTATACTTTTTATTTATGAAGTTTTGTATTTATGATGTTATGTATTATGAAGTGTTATTTCTATGACGTTTTATATCGATTCAAATTTTTACGAAATTCCATTGGTGTTACCCCATAAATCTCACGAAATATACGGTTGAAAGTTCTTTGACTTTCAAAACCACAATTCTCGGCAATCGTCGTTATCTTATCATCCGTTGTTCGTAGTAAATTTGCTGCATATTCTGCGCGAATTAGCCCCAGATACTTTCTGAAATTTATTTCAAACTTTTTAGAAAATATATGTGAAATGTAATTCTTATTTACACAAAACTCCTTCGCAATTGATTCTAAAGATAAATCCCGATCAAAGTTCTCTTTGATATACTCCATGACCCTAAAACTGATATCTTTGATATAAATTTTTTTCGTTTCTTTTAGGTCGATATATTCAAGAAAACGTGTAAGTATCATAATCGTAGATGCTAATTGTGCTGAAAAAGTATCATTTACCTGAACATGCTCTAAAGAGTATAATGCATCTGGATGAATGGCCTCCTTTTTAATAATAGGATCTAGAGGAATTTTATCTGACATATCCGGGAAAAAATTACGATAAAATTCAGGTGAACATAATATAATAATTTCTTCAGTGGGATTCATCGTTTCTCGTTCAAAATCGTGAAGTTGTTCCGGAAAAATAATAGCTGCCTCCCCTTTTCTGACGATATATTCTTTTTTATCGATATGTATTTTTTGACTTCCTTCTCGCATATAAAGTATTTCTATTTCTTTATGCATATGCAAGTCATATTTAATTTCTCTAAAGTTATGTTTAAAGGTCAAATCATTCTTTTGAATTTGATAAAATGGTAGCATATTCCTCCTTCTTTCCTATGAAACGATTCTATCCGGAACTCTGTTCTGTCTAAAATCATTCTGTTCGAAATTCGATAAACTCTGTTCTGTCAAAATCATATGTTTGAATTTTGATTCTGCCCTAAACTCTGTTCTGTAAAAATCATCCTACTCGAAACACGATTCAATCCTAAACTCTGTTCTGTCTAACCCGTTCTGATCGATACTCACTGTCCTAAACTCTGTTATGTCTAAAATTCTCCTGTCCAACTCGTTCTATTCGAAACCCTCTGTCTTAAATCCTCTGTCATTAACGCTATTCTGTCTATACACTATTTTACTACAGTTAAATTAGATATGATAGTGATATTTGTCTACATTAGATTCTGGTTCTCAATGAAAAATGATTCAAAAACTTCTTTTTGATTTTAAAAAAACAGCTAAATCATTGATAATCAACAGCTTTTTCAATGTAGCAAAAAAACATTGACCCAATTATAAAATGTTGTATTTTTGACCACTAAATGTTGTCTTCTGACTATCTTTCATAATAATCATTTGGGATAATCTAGATAATTGTTTTTAATAATTACATTCATCTTAAGTAAAATAATAATTGAGTAGAAAGGACTGCTATAAATGATAAACGTTTATTTATAGCAATGTATAATAATGACTATTGAAAAAATTTTAGACAAAGAACACTCATTTAACGTAGATGGTACGACTGGGACACCTCTTGGTGGATTTGGTGCAGGTGCAATAAAATTTAATGCAATGAACGGCTCGTTTGCAATAACAACGAAAGCTCCTGCAGATCAACATGACTATTATAATTATGAAAACTCAAGATTCCAGTTGTATTCTAAGGTTGATGAAAAGGTACAATCGGTAGATACACTAACTGCAAAGTGTATGAATGGTAGATTTGATGATGATGCAATCTGGCCAATTCATCGAATCAATTTTGGAAACATCAATGACATACATATGGATATGGTCGCTTTTTCACCACTAGAAACAAAAGATTATAAGCTTATGAGCTTACCGTACGCTTTTTATGAAGTAACAGTAGAAAATGAAAATTCTATAACTGCTGATGTAGCCATAGCATTTCTCTGGGATATAACGACTGAAGCTATTGAATATACAAACGATAAAGGATTCTCTAGCGATTCATGGGCAGTTTATGCAACAAGCAATGATGCTAATGCAACAATAACCACTGGAAATGATAATAATTTTTTACTTAGTGGCGAGTGTAATAATGTAACAAAAGATGCTTTTCATAAAGTTGCAGTGAAACTGTCCCTTGCAGCATATGAAAAGAAAACTATAAAATTTGTATTATCATGGTATGACAATTCTGATCCGGACGGAGCTTATTATTTAAGTCAATATAACAATGCATCAGAAATTGCTTCCATTGGTCTTGATAATTTTGATCACTTAAAAGGGAATGCGGTTTCACTTGTTGATAAAATGAGGAATTCGAATCTTCCAAAATGGTTTATAAATCAATCTTTGAATTCTCTCGTAAATATAAGTAATAATTCCATCTTCAAAACCGATGGCAGAATTGCCTTTGCTGAAGGTGAATGGACATGTTTTGGTACTATGGATCAGATGTGGCATGCAAGAAAAATCATCAGTGAATTATGCCCTTTCTTTGCATGGAAAGAACTAGAGTATTGGGCCCGTACACAACGAAAAGACGGACAGATTCATCATGACTTTACACCATTTGATGTATCAGAACAGAATCCTAAATATAAATTATGTGGCTGGGATGATACGGAACATCCAGATTATCGTAAGATAGACAAGTGGGTTGATTTAAATTGTGGGTTAATTATTTCCGTTTATGAAACCTATCAACAAACTGCGGACGATGAACGACTTGCCTTCTTTTGGCCTTATGTTAAAAAAGCTGCTCAGCGTATACTAGATCAAGTAGAATTATATGGTGATAAACAATATCCATTTACTTTTTCCACTTCGGAAAACTCATATGATGCTGGCGGTGATCCCAATCCTTTTAATACGGGCCTATCCATTGTTGCATATAAAATTATGATAACACTTAGTAAAAGAACGAACGATAAGGAACTCATTGATATTTATCAATATGCCTTTACTACTGCAGTACAATCTTTTCGCAATCGGTATTTAGATAATAATTTTGAAGCTGGTAGAATTTCAGAATCCTATTTTGGTGGACAGTGGTTGGCCTTAAGTTTAAAATTAGGTCAAATTTTCACTGAAGAAGAAACTGATTATGTACTCTCAGAGTTAGATTCTTATTACCATCCATTGTATAAAGGCCTTGGATATACAAGTGGAACTTATGATGAATGGACGCCTTATATTCTTGCGCACTATGGTGGATTACTTTTAAATACTGGAAGACAAAAGCAATATGAATATCTGCAAAAAGATGCATACAATAGACAGTACTTAAATAGGAACTATGTCTTTAATCAGCCACTTGATATTCTTCCATCAATAACAAAGACAATTTATACTTCTACTACTATTTCTGGCGATAAACAATATATTAGTACCCCAGCAATCTGGAGAAACTATTATAATATTGTTGGTTTTCACCGTGATAAGAGTACAAATGAGATCTGGATTCAGCCAATACTTTTAGAGGAAATGAATCATACAATGGTAGATGCTTGCTTCATTACACCAGATGGATATGGAACGATTTCATGCAACGAAAGTGGTCTATACCATCAGAACAAGGATATACTTCTGAAAACCGAATTTAAAATGGAAGTAAGTTCTATCCATCTTGCGGATAATTTTGATGATAGTAATATAATTGTTACTATCAATAATACTCCTTGTAACTATACTCGCATCGGAGAAGGTTATTCCAAAGAACTACTCGTGGAATGGCAAGGTGTCATTGATAACAAAGGGATTCATATTGTAACCATAGGTTATCCAGGAAAAGCCCCACATGAAGACCCTATCTATACCAGTGATATTTTAGATATTCCAGAGTCCATTCCTGACATAAACGCATACGAAATCATAGATGCCACCACTTATTCCGAGCAAGCAGGTGTAAATATTACAAAAGATAACAACGGAGTGAACTATGTTACCGATTGCAATAACTTTGACTATATTAAATTCAATAATATTGGCTTTGAAACAATTGGTGCGGAATACATAAGATTAAAAGTATCGAGTAAATTAAAGGGAAGTTCCATTCAGATTGTTCTTGATAGCGTTGGCGGTGAAGCAATCGCAACGGTTTACATACCATGTACAAAATCTGACGAAGAATGGACGGAAGTGATCAGTGAAATCGATAAAACAACCGGTACGCATAATGTTATTTTACGTTTCTTTGGAAGTAGTGAGGAAAATCTTTTGAATATTGCTACTATGCAGTTTTTAAAGAGCAATCATTTTGAATTCATTGATCCGAGCAATTGGACTGCTACGAGCTCCTTTAATAATTCATCCGCGCATTTAGCTTTTGATGGCTTAATAAACACTAGATGGCATACAAGGGCGCAAAATGGTGGAGAATGGTTCTTAATTGATATGAATGACGAAGTATCTTTCGATAAAATAACTCTTGATTCTGGTGTTAAAATAAATGATTATCCACGTGGATATGAAATATATGTTTCAAATGATGGAATTAATTTTGGAACTGCAGTTGCATCTGGTGTAGGTACAGAAGGTGTAACTATCATAGACTTGTCATTGCATAAAGCAAGGTTTATTAAAATTGTACAGACTGGAAAAACAGAAACTACTTATTGGTCTATTTATAATCTTTGTGTATTTAATACCACGTTACGACCAGCAATGGAATAACAAGTAACAGCATATTTTATTTATAATATTTTATCTCTAATATTCTAACTACAAAAAAATGATTACTTTTTATAAAAGTCGGGCTTTAAACTGCAAAATGATGTGACCCCTAAAAGTCTGACTTTTTTTAATTATAGGAAAGACGCTTCCATGTAAAATATTAAAGTAAGTCTTCCTATAATTAAAAAGTAACTACGTACCAATATGCGAACTTTGCCGAGAGGGATATATTGCTACGCAAACCTCACAGGCGCGGAGAATGTATTTTGCACACTCATTGTTTAGTTTCACTGGATATCAATCCAGATCTTGTATGTTCATTCTTTCTAATTCTTTATGTTTATTCAACTGCTCGCGACAAGAACAATAAATCGTAATAAAAATTATGGTAGGAATGTTCATAATAATAAATACAGGAGTTGCACTTAATAGCATCTCACCAAGACTAGGTTTTGATAGCTGAGGACCTATAACTTCTGATTCTATCTCCGTACCACTCTCCGTAGTTTCCGTTGGTGTAGTTTCAGTTACTGTTGTATCAGTTACAATTGTTTCGCTTACTGTTGTTGTTTTTACAATCGAGAACATGTACATATTACTTATCGCCAGGATTGAAAACAAAAAGCTAATGAATGGTATTACGAATCCCAACCATTTGTTTCTTTTTTTCGAAAGCTTAATTTGTAGTATTACCAAACCTATTATAAAAAGTAATAGGGCTATTAAAAAAATTAATGTTTTCATTTATCTTCGCTCCTCTTTGATTTTTTATATTCTGCAATCAATATTTTAGCAGTGTCAAAATCAACTTTGTCATTCACTGCTAGTCTTTTTATAAGAGCAATATATGGCTCATTCGCATTTTCTTCACTTATCTGAATTTTTTGTATTAACTTATCCAGTCTAAGTCTTACCGTTGGATAGGTTACTCCATATTGATTGGCTATTTCCTTTAGCGAGCCAGATGCTAAAAGAAACTTCTTGATAAAGGCGACATCTTCTTCATCAAGATTCGCCATCCATTCTGGTACAATTTCTATTGCCACAATGCCACCTCCTTTAATAAAGTTAAATATAACATTTAAAATTATTAAAGTCAATAATAAAATAATTATTTTATTTTGTTAAACCTCTTCTATGTCACTATTAATCTTTGCCTTTACTATATTTTTATATATCTGTATTTATCATTGCTATATGTATATTTATAATTCGACAAATCGAGTAGGAGGGGGTGACTAACCCCCGTCCTCTCACCCCACCGCTCATGCGGTATTACGCCCATGCTGGGCGAACTACAAAAAAGGTAGACTCCATACGAAGTCTACCTTTAATTCCTGTTTTATTTCCCATTATTATTTGGATCAAATGCATCTCTTAATGCATCACCAATAAAATTGATGGATAATACAATTAGTATAATAACAATTCCTGGTGGTATCCATAACCATGGTTTTGAAGTTAATATTACTAAGGATTGTGTTCCATTTAACATATTACCTAAACTAGCCGTTGGAGCTTGCACACCAAATCCTAAGAAGCTAAGAGCAGCTTCATCTAAGATTGCCCATGCAATACCTGAACTTGCATAAATTAAAATAGGTGCAATTGTGTTTGGTAATATTTCAGAGAATAAAATTCGTCTTGTACTATATCCCCCAACAATGCTCGCTTTTACATAATCAAGTTCTTTGATTGATAATACATTTCCTCGAACTAATCTTGCCACACTTGGCCAATTTAAAAAACCAAGGATTAAAATAATATTTAATAATCCAGGTCCAACAATACCTGCTACTACTAAAATAAGCATAATATATGGAAATGACATAACAATGTCTGTAATTCTCATTATTATCATGTCAATCACTCCGCCAAAATAACCCGATACTAATCCTAAAACGATTCCAATTGCGAGACCAATCGCTACTGAGGTAAGCCCAACAAGAAGTGAAATTCTTGCACCATACATCACACGGCTTAAGACATCTCTGCCAATTTGATCGGTTCCTAATAAGTGCTGTTTATTTGGTGCTGCACTGAATGGACCAACAATGCTATCCGGAGGATAAGGCGCAATGAGTGGTGCAAAAACTGCACATAAGGTTATAAATAATAAAACAAATACACTGATCAGAGCTAACTTATGTTTGCAAAACTTTTTTAGGACAGAAAGTAAGTAGTTATTGTCTGCTTTTGCATTCCAGTTTCCATCAAATGACTTGATTCGATTCCATGACATAGCATATCCCTCCTTACTTTAATTTAATTCTTGGATTTACTAGACTATATGCAATATCCGTAAGTAAATTGGCCAATAAAACAATGATAGCTGCAACCAAGTTCAATCCCATAATCGTAGGATAGTCACGACTCATAATAGAACTCATCGTAAGCAACCCGATTCCAGGCCATGAAAATATTTGCTCAATAACAACGGCGCCTCCAAACACGACTGGTATTTCCATACCAATTACCGTTACAATTGGAATCAGTGCATTTCTCATTGCATGCTTGTTGATTACCAAAAAGTTTCGAAGTCCCTTACCTTTTGCAGTTTTTAAATATTCTTGATCTAAGATTTCTAACATACTCGAACGAATATAACGTATATTTCTACCAGCTACTGCAATGATTAAAACAAGGGCCGGCTGTATCAGATGCTTAAGAATATCAACAAAGTCTCCAGTACCACCAAGGGTAACCATACCACTAGACGGCAGCCATTTTAACTTTACTGTAAAAATATAAATTAATACCATCGCTAGGAAGAAACTTGGAATTGAAATACCAAGAAAAGATGCAGAAACTACAGCGTAATCCGTTTTCGAATATTGTCTTGTTGCACTAATAACTCCAACAGGTATTGCTACCAAAAGACCGAAAAACAAAGAAACTCCCATTAATAATAAGGTAGGACCAATATGACTTGCAATTAATTTTACAACTGGTTGGTACGTAATCACAGAATAACCAAGATTACCATGTAATAACTCCTTTAGCCATGTAAAATATTGAATGTACAAAGGTTGATTTAAACCAAGTGCTTGTTCCTTTAGTTCTAGGGCAGCATCCGAAACAAATGGATTTCTCATCATATCAAGTGGACTTCCTGGAGCTAGATTCATTAATAAAAAGTCAACAATGGTGATTCCAATCAGAACGGGAATGGCTATCATAATACGTTTTAAAATATATTTCATTTGAAATCACCTCCGTTATATTTCATCTGCAAAAAAACAAGCAGATTTATGCTCATCACCAAGCAAGCTAGGAACACTCTGACTGCAAATCTCTTTTGCATACGGACATCTTGGATGAAATCTACAACCGCTTGGAACTTTTATTGCATTTGGTACCTCACCGGTTAACACCATTCGCTCTTTCCCTCTTTGCCTTGGGTCATGAATTGGTGTTGCATCCTTCATAGCCTTTGTATATGGATGCTTTGGATGACTAAAAATTTCTTCTGCAGGTCCAATTTCAACAATCTTACCTAGATACATAACTGCTATACGTTTACTGATATATTTAACAGCACCAAGCCCATGCCCAATAAATAAATAGGACATGTGTAATTCATCCTGAAGTTCTTTCATTAAATTTAGAATCTGAGCTTGTACCGAGACATCTAACGCGGATACTGGCTCATCGCATACAATGATCTCCGGTTTCACAGCAATCGCTCTCGCGATACCGATTCGCTGACGTTGACCACCAGAAAACTCATGGGGATACTTACTTGCTGCGTTCTTAGGTAAGCCTACCATATCTAAAAGTTGATACACTTCTTTATTTAATTCCGCTTTGGAAGCTTTATTATGAATTAGTAAAGGTGCAGATAATATATCATAGACACGCTTTCTAGGGTTTAGTGAAGACATCGGATCTTGAAATATCATTTGTATTTTATCTCTATCCTCATTTATATCGAGCTTTTTTGAAGTTGAAATACGCTTACCTCTAAAATATATTTCCCCTTCCGTTGGAAGCTCAAGTCCTACAATCTGCTTGCCAATCGTTGTTTTACCACATCCAGATTCACCAACTAATCCTACTGTTTCACCTTGTTCAATGGTTAAATCTACACCATCCACCGCTTTGATATAGTTCTTTGTCTTTGACAAGAACTCTTTTGACACTTCATAATATTTCTTTAAATCTTTTATTTCTAACAGAGGCTCTTTCGACTTATGATTCTCCATCATCAAAATATCCCTCCTTTTCTACTGCAAAACATCGTACAAAATGATTGTCCTTTTTTTCTTTTAATTGCGGATGTTCTTGCTTACATTGATCAAATGCATATTTACATCTTGAACAAAAACGACAAGCTGTAATTTCTTGATAATTTTCAGGAACAGAGCCTGGAATTGATTCCAAAACTTTGTTCTTTTCGTCTTCTACTTTCGGAATGGAATTTAATAATGCCTTGGTATATGGATGCATTGGACTTTCAAACAAATCAAATACATTTGCTTCTTCCACAATTTCTCCTGCATACATTACAATCACTCGATCTGCCAATTCTGCAATAAGCCCCATGTCATGGCTAATCAATAGAACTGACATATTTTGTTCCACTCTTAATTTCTTTATCAACTCAACTATCTGCGCTTGTATTGTTACATCAAGTGCTGTCGTTGGTTCATCCGCGATTAATAATTTTGGACTGCATGAAAGAGCCATGGCAATCATGGCTCTTTGACGCATACCACCGGATAGCATAAAGGAGTACTCTTTCATAATTTTCTCAGGTCTTGGAAGACCTACATTTAAAAGCAATTGAACAGCTTCTTTATAAGCCTCATCTTTGCTTATATTTTTATGAGTGCGAATTGCCTCGATCAATTGATTACCAATCGTAAACACAGGGTTAAGTGCAGATAAAGTATCCTGAAATATCATTGAAATATCATTTCCACGGACCTCATTCATTTCTTTATCGCTACGTTTTACCAAATCTTCCCCTTCAAATAACACATTTCCTTTTGTTATTTTCACGTTTTTCGTTAGTAATCGGATAACGGATAAAGCAGTAACACTTTTTCCGCATCCAGATTCACCGACAATTCCAACCGTTTCTCCTTTATCTATATAAAAGGACACATCACTTGTAAGGTTCGTTTCTGATTTTTGTTTTACTACACTAGTCTGAAGATTCTTGACTTCAAGTAAATGTTCCATTGTCTTACCTTGCCTTTCACATCAGATTGATGTGATACTGCCATAAACCATAGGTAATCTATGATTTATGGCAGACCTTTCTAATTTAGATTTTAAATTTATACCGATTTCAAAACTACAGATAAACGATTCTTTCAAATGGTATATTCATACTTAATTTTATAACGAATGTAATAAATATTTAATTACCATCAATTCTATAAACTAAGTCGTAGTTTTGATTTTCTTATTCATTACTGAATAATATCCCATTCATGGACATTGATAAATGTTCCATAAGCTTTCGAATTGACACCACTTAGTCTCTTAGAAACAACTCCAATTGAACTTGGTGCATACACTGAAAACATAGGTACTTCTTCTTGTGCTATTTGATTGATTCTTTTATAAATTGAATTGATTGTATCAAAATCGTCTTCACTCTTCACTTGTGTAAGTAATTCATCAACTTCCTTATTATAATAGCCATTCACATTACCTTCTTGTAACAAGTAAGAAATGTCTGGATAAGGATCCACTGGTACAAATGTATATTGTAAAATACCTAAATCATAATTCATAGAATATAATTCATCTAGCAAAGTTGCAAAATCTGTCATCTTAACTTTTGCTTTTATACCTACGTCATTTAAGTTAGCTGCAACAATATTTGCTGCTTGTGCGAATGTTTCATCTCCAGAAGATACGCTAATCGTAATTTCTTTATTACTATCCCAACCAGCCTCAGCCAATAATTCCTTTGCTTTTTCTGGATTGTACTCAGTCACAGATAATCTATTATCAAAATATGGGCTATATGAAGTGAAGAAACCGTCGATTACTTCACCATTACCAAGTAGCAACTGGTTAACAATTTGATCACGATTGATTGCATATACTAGGGCTTTTCGCACCTTGGCGTCTGGTATTACATTCTCATTGATATAAACATATTGGTTTGTAATTGGTTTATCTACCGTTGCAGTTACATTATCAAGAGCAAGAATTGCTTCATAATCCGTAACTGGCACCATGCTTAATGTAGGTAATGTCATATCAATCTCGCCAGATTGCAATCTAGCATAAATCTGTGTTCCTTGCATTACATTAAAATTCAACTGATCAATCTTAGGTGCGCCTTTAAAATATTCTTTATTCGCAGCAAACTGTACATAATGATCACGGTCATAGCTTATTAGCGTAAAAGGACCACTTGTAACACTTGGCTTTTGAAAGAATTCAGAAGCGATTAAATCTTCAGGAGCAATATCTTTTAACGCATGTTCTGGAATCGTCCACAAATAACGTCCTACGGAGTTTTGAAACGTAGTTAAGGAAATTGGTTCTTTTGCAACCAATTGCAGTGTTTTATCATCAACACGAACGATGCCTTTTACATCCGTCTCTCCCTCTTTTATATAACCATCTGCATCAAAACCTTCAAACACAGAATATACATAAGCATAAATAGATCCTACTTTAGGATTCGCAATTTGCTTTATTGTATAAATTACATCATCTGATGTAATAGGGGTTCCATCCGTCCATTTCGCATTTGAATCAATTTTGATAGTAAACGTTATATTGTCCTCCGTCTCAATTGACTCTGCTAGCATTGGTTGAAATTTCATATCACTATCTAGTTCTACAAGTGGTAAAAATAATAATCCAGTTGCATAAGTTGCAACTTCCCCATTTGGAGATAATGGATTAATATTCCCAGGCGCATAAGTTACGCCGACATTAACAATTTTTTTAGAGGCATCTGTACCTATATTATTTGAGGTAGAACCACAAGCTGTTAACGACACTGTTAATATTAGACTTAAAACGATTCCACTGATCTTTTTAAACTTTTTAGAAAACATCTCACCCGTTCCTTTCTCTTCTTTTATTCATTTACATCTTTAACAAAAGCATTTTTAAAGTAATTTCTTATCAATCACTTTATAAATATGAAGCAATGAAATTGCAATATGTGTACTTATCTTATATACGTGCCACTACTTTACATTACGTATCCGTAACTTATCATACGTATCCATTAACTTGCAATGCGTGTCACTGCTTTGTGATGCGTACCAATTACATAACACACCAATCACCTTACAATAAGTACCAATTACTTTACAATACGTATCAATTACTTTATAATACATATACCAAGCTTAACTCCATTAAAATTCATCATATGAGACCTTCTGCTTCTATTATTATCCTTATAAAATATTTGCAATATCTATCATATAGAATAACAAATCACAGTTATAACTATACAACATATATTCATTTATAAGGTGAATTTGGAAATGCACAAAACTCTTTCTTACATACTCATGTTTTACAAATCCCAAGTACGTTAACTTTATGTACTTTCATGAAACCAACTCAATTATTTAACCACAATATATGAAAATATGCAAGAAATAGGAGTGTTTTTAAACTCAAGATGTGTTAAAATCATTTCCTATTATTCTGATATAAATATCAAGTATTATAACTTACGAGGCACGCTATGTCAATACAAAAGCCCAAAACCACCTTTTTAAAAAGCAGAATTCATCTCTTAAAAAACTCCCAAAACTACCTCATATAAAGCAAAATCGTCATTTAAAAAGCGAAAGCTTTAAGGTATAGTTTAGTTCTACACCACAGTGACATAAAAACAACACACTTCCCATGATAGAAAGAAGAAATAGACCTCTTTCATGTTGTTTCGTGTGTTGTTTTAATTATAAGTTATACGGGATATGCATGGTTTTGAGTATCTGCAATTGTTACATCAATTCTTTTGTGTTGTGCTTGACGATATTTAAAATACTCCAATGCTACCTGTGGAAACAGCGCATAAGAAAGTACGTCTTCGTCTTGTTGTTTCCAATCCGCCATTTCTTTTTCAATTGCATTAAGTTCTGGTTTTAACAAATCTGCTGGACGGCAAGTAATTGGTTTTTTATCACCAATTGCCTTTTGCTGAACCTCTATATTAAAAGGCTTTACAGTCTTTCCATACTCACCACTAAGAAGCGCCTTACTCTCTTTCGTTATCATTTTATAACGTTCCCCAGCTAGCACATTAAGTACAGCCTGTGTTCCAACAATCTGACTGGATGGTGTAACAAGCGGTGGTTCACCAAAGTCTTCACGAACTTTTGGTATTTCCCTTAATACATCATAATATTTATCTTCTGCTTTTTGTTCTTTTAATTGTGATACTAAGTTTGATAACATACCACCGGGTACTTGATATAAGAGTGTTTTTATATTTACACCCATAACCTTTGGATTTAATAACCCAACATCCAATGCATTTTCTTGAATCGGCCTGAAATAATCAGCGATTTCAGCAAGTAGATCCTGACTTAATAAGGTGTCAAATGCAGTGTCTTTAAATGTCTCAACCATTACTTCGGTTGCAGGCTGACTTGTTCCCATCGAAAAAGGTGATATTGCAGTATCGATTATATCACATCCTGCTTCCACCGCTTTTAGATAAGTCATCCCACCAACGCCAGATGTGTAATGTGTATGAACTTCAATTGGAATCTTTATTTCTGATTTTATCGCAGTCACTAAATTTGTAGCTTCATAAGGAATTAAAAGTCCTGCCATGTCTTTGATACACAAAGAATCTGCTCCCATTTCCTCAATTTGTTTTGCAATATTGACATAGTATTCGGTGGTATAGGAATCCCCCAACGTATAAGCAATTGCGATTTGTGCGTGACCTTTTTCTTTCTTCGTTGCATCAACCGCACATTTTACATTACGCAAATCGTTCAGTGCATCAAAAATACGAATAATATCAATGCCATTTGCAATTGATTTTTGAACAAAATATTCCACAACATCATCTGCGTAATGACGGTATCCTAAAAGATTTTGTCCACGAAGTAACATCTGTAATTTTGTATTCTTAAAGCCATTTCGTAAGATACGTAATCTCTCCCATGGATCTTCTTTTAAAAATCTTAAAGATGCATCAAAGGTTGCACCGCCCCAACATTCAACCGCATGGTATCCGACTCTATCCATTGTTTCAATGATGGGAAGCATCTGTTGGGTGGTCATTCGAGTGGCGATTAATGACTGATGTGCATCACGTAAAATCGTTTCGGTTATCTTAACCGGTTTTTTAGCATGCTCTGCCATGTTCTTCCTCCTTACTGCCTAAACTGTTTTGCCAGGCTAATTTAATGTAGCTAACACTTCTCCAGATTCAACATTCGATCCTACTGCTACATTAATACTAGCAACTACTCCATCTGAAGAGGCAACGATTTCATTTTCCATTTTCATCGCTTCAAGAATTACTACGACATCACCACGTTTCACTGTCTGACCAACGCTTACCTTTATACCAAGAATCTTACCTGGCATTGGAGCATTCACTTTAATAGAGCCTTCTCCACCAGCGCTTTGAGGCTTTGATTCGGTTTGTGTTGGAGCTGCTGGTGCTTTCGCTCCTGTGTTTTGTGATACAACACTTGGTGCTACTGGCGCTTGTGGAGTTACTTTTTGCGGAGCAGCCGTTTGTGTAGGTGCTTGGCTTAACGTTTGGGTTGTTTGAACCACACCAGTAAAACCTTCCTCAACACTTACCTCATAAACATTTCCATTAACTGTGATTGTATAATTTTTCATCAATGAATCCTCCTAAGATTAAACTATGAATTTTTCCAACTGGATTTATTAACTTTACGAATCGACCTTACTATTAGTCCATTGGTAGAAAATGTATTGCCTTTGGACTCTTCATATGCTTCAATTGCCGCTGTTATCACAGCAACCAATTCCAAATCATCTACTAAATTTATCTGTTCTTCTTCAACAAGTACTTCTTCTGACGGAACAAAAGATACTACTTCAGAAGTACTTTCATTGCTATTCATTGCTTTATTCGCCTTTGTCATGAAACGTATAATTGAAATAATACCACAGAGGAAGACAAACGCAATGCAGATAATTCCTACTCCAAGTGCTATATTGAACAGAATATGTTTCACATTCTCATCTAAGCCTGTAAGTGCTGTTGCTAAAAATATAATAGGATACATCCCCATTCTTCACCTCATTCTATACTGTTCCATGCTTTTTATTTGGTCTCATTTCCCTTTTGGTATGCAACATCTCAAACGCATATATGATATGTTGTCTTACAGAGTCACTTGATATAATTGCATCTACATATCCACGTTTTGCAGCTGATGTTGCATCATGTTGTAAAGCTTTATATTCCTCTAGTTTTTCTTGACGATCTATCGTATGTTCTGGGTACATGATTTGTACTGCAATTTCTGCATCCATAGTACCTATTTCAGCATGCTCTAATGCAAATACCATATCAGCACCAATATGTTTGGAATTCATTGTAATATAAGAACTTCCATATGCCTTTTTCGTTATTATGTTTACTTTGGGAACCGTTGCATTTGCAAAAGCGTATGTTAATTTTCCAGCTGCGATTGCTATGGATGATTCATCCTTCATATTTGCACTATATCCAGTCACATTCGTTAATGTAACAATTGGAATATTATAAGCATCACAGATTCGAATAAATTTTTCTGCTTTATAACAAGCTGCACTTGTTAATGTCGTATCAAACTCAGCAAGCTTCTTCGCTTCTTCATTTAAAACCATGGAACGATTTGCGATTGCACCAACTGTCCTACCGTTTAAACGAATAAAAGCAGTTACCATTTCCTTCGCATATGCTTGTTTTACTTCCATATAGAATCCATGATCGGAAATATCTTTTAGAGCATATGAAACATCCTCAAGTTCTTCTCCTAGGTTTGGTAATAAACGATTCAAATCATCCCCACATTCACCATAGGAATCTTCATCTTCATTGTTCGAAGGTAAAATACCGATTAAATTACGTACGTTTTGTAGGACGCTTGTTTCATTATCAAACATAAAATCAACAACCCCTGCCTCAGCCATATGTGTTGCAGACGCTGTGTTACATCTTTCTTGATTGTTCCCGAGAATAGTATTGGGAGCATTGACAAATAATTTTGCATTTTTACTTTCCATAAATACAAAATCACTTAAAGAGGCAGATACTGCGCAGCCACCACCACAGGTGCCAAATACAGCAGTTATCTGAGGGATTACTCCAGACGCTAAGACTTGTTTATAATATACTTCTCCAAATCCTGCAAGCGCATCTGTTGCTTCTTGCAATCTAAGTCCTGCACAGTCAATAAGACCAATCACAGGTGTTCCAACTTTAAGAGCTAGATCATATATTTGTGCAATCTTCTTAGCATGCATTTCACCAATGGTTCCGTTCATAGCCAAAACATCCTGTGCATAAACATAAACAGGTTTACCACCGATAATGCCATATCCAGTAATAACACCATCAGAAGGTACTTCCTTTTGTTGCAAATTAAAGTCAGTACTTCTTTTTGTAACAAGTGCACCGACTTCAACAAAACTATTGTTGTCTAACAAAGTCAAAATCCGTTCCTTAGCTGACAAATGTGCTGTATCACCCATTTTAAGCCCTCCATTGTTTTATTAAAAATATATGAAAATCAATTTTTTTCCAATTATAATTATAATCTTTTTTCAACAAATATGCAATATATGTTTATCTTAACCAGCACTGAAAGGCCAGTTAGTTGAATATCTTTTCAAACAACGAAAGGCCCTTTTATATGTTTATCCCCTCTAACAACGAAAAAAGCTTTTATACGTTTGTCTTCTCTTCAATGAAAGGTGCTTTTTATGTTTATCTTTTCTTCAACCAAAGGAGTTTTCTTTATGTTTATCTTCTCTTCAAAGTAAGAAGCTTTTATTATTTTCTCTTTACCCAAAGGAGTTTTTATGTTTATCTTCTCTTCAACAAAAAGAGCTTTTTATGTTTATCTTCTCAAACAGTAAAAGACCCTTTTATATGTTTATCTTTTCAAACAACAAAAGGCCCTTTTATTTATCCTCTCTAAGAACGAAAGGAGCTTTTTTGTTAAAACCTTAAAATTAATATTTTCATACTATTTTTTATACTATCGCCTTATATACTAAATTCAAATCTATTTAGTGCCTTCCATCCCAACTAGACTATCCAATAAAATACCTGCTTCACTTTCATTTTCAGAACTACTATCTTCATCGTCAAATGTTCTTGCTAACTCAATCTTACCTAGTTTACTTACATTTACATGTGTTGAATACATCCAATCTTTCGCCTGTTCTTTGCATAGTTTCTTATATATTTTTTCAAAATATTTTATACAAGCTTCCTCATATTCATCATTAAACATTTCGTCAGTTTTTTTTACATCAGAAATAATTTTATTGTAAACTTTCTCAGCTATTAAATTTTCTTTATAAATTTTTAGAATCAGAGGTAAGTCGATACCTAAACTACCCGAATTAGCTTCTGCAAGGGATTTATGATATTCTTCTGCATCCGATGATAATAAAAGCAACTCCTCCTCAGACAATGAAACATTATATGTATCCGCATATGTACCCAGTATATGTGTTAGTTTGATTTGCTCACAAATTTGTTGCTTTGTGTACTCTTCATATGTTATATAATCCCCTTTATTTACTTCTATCGTTTGATTCCAAATCTCCATACCGTAAAGATTTGTTACTTCTTGTGAGACGCTAGCAGCATATATTAAATACTCGCTTATTGTTATTGGCTCGTCCTTTGATATAAACATTGCAACATTATCAGGAAAATCCATCGTTACAATTCTGTCGCTTTTATAATTATTAAAAAACAATATACTCCCTAGTAAGAGAATCGGAAGTATGGCAATTATTATCTTCTTTTTACTCATTCTCATCTTTTTACATTTACGAATCATAATCTTTTTACATATGCTCATTATTTTTACCTCCCCAACTGTATAAAATCTCATACATTCATAAAGTAACCTTCCTTATATTCTTTGTTAATTGTCTGTTATTCTCATTGTTTGTATTCTACTAATTATTTGTATTCTGCTCATTATTTGTATTCTACTATTCTTTGTACTTTTCTGACGAATCTATAATCTGTCTTTTGGGTATCTCATAATTATCTTCCACATCCACAATTCCCTCTACAGCATCTTCTATAATATTTTCTATAAATTTTTCTGTTGCATTATTTGCTTCCTCGTTTTCAACATCTTTATTGGAATAGCTCTCTTTAACATTTGAAAAATCCAACCTATTACTAGACATTCCCGGATTAGATACGAACCAGTTTTCATAAACATATTCTCCCGCTTTACCATACAAAAACAAGGGATTAATAGGCAATGTATTTAATAACACTTCAAAATGGATGGTATCCCCTGAAGCATAACCAATTAATTCATATTGCTTTACCACGGTTCCTTCTTTCACCTGAATGTCACTTAGATTTTCATATATCGTTTGAACTGATTTTCCATGATTTATAATTATTCGATATGTACCGTTCTCTAGCTTTACAATATCCTTTACGACACCATGAAATTGACTAACTATTTTTACTTGAGTTTCTTCTACAATATTTTGAGTAACATAAAGGTCAATTCCCTTATTTTCTTGCGTTTTTATGTTTTTTCCAGGAATTATTATTTCCCCAAAGGGACGTTTTAGTACGAATACTTGAGTTGGTGGTTCTAGGCCTTGCCCTATATTACCCAAATCAAAAGTATCATTCACCGAATCCATTACTGAAATAGCATATTGGTATGCTTCTTCCTCATCATGTTCACCAAAACTATCTAAAATGTAGGAATCCTCTTTTTGTAAAGCTCCTAATTTATCTAAGACTGTAATAACATCGTTCATGTAGGAAATAACGATCTTTACTTCTTCATTCGACTTAAAACTTGTTTCTAATACTTGTAATGCATTCTCTTTTTCCTTAATAAGAGAATTAAACTTTTCTTCATATCCAAAATCACCCAATTCATGTAGTATTTCAATCAACTCTTTTTGATATTGAGATTTCTGATACTTGTATACAATAGAGCGCATATCTTGAATTAACGTGTTATCTGTTACTCGTCTATCTCCTATTATCTCTCTTAAATCATCGGCCGTTGCTGCGCTTACAACACCACTTGGAGAAAGTAAGAGAATGGAGAGTGCTATATATAGCACTCTCTTTAGTTTTATTTTACATTGCTTTTGAAATTTCATTTTCACCCTCTCTTTTAATGGGTTCCTACAAAATCAATATCAATAGTTGCACTTGTCGATGCATCATAAACACCTAATACAGTTGGTATATTATTCCCGAAGGCATATTTCTTCCCCTTGATATAAATCACACCATTATCGGCACCTTGATCATATCCTAATGTATATTTATCACCAATAACATTAATATGGGCTGTCATTACGATTACATAATTATCCGACTTAAATTCATCCATTGCTTTCACTATTTTTCCATCCACAGTAATGGTATCCAATGGATTAAGATGTGTTTTATTTCTGTATGCCACATATGCAGCTGATGAAGGTAATCCAAGTGATAGATGCCATCTTTGCGCATTGTACACAAAATTTTCTGCTGCCAATGAACCATTGATATTTGTTTCTGTACCACCATTCATATGAATCGAATTTACCTTACTAGTTCCAATAAATGTTCTTGCACGAGTACCAGCTAATAAAAGTTGTGCTGTTCCTAATGAATATGCATCTCCAAATGGTATAGTTAAATACTTTTGAGTTAATACATTTCCACTGCTGTCAGTCACAAACTCCAATTTATTTTCACCCAAATGCTTCGTGATTCTTTCTTCTTCGTCTGTATAATTTCGACGTTTCGCTTCATCTCTCCAGTTTAACGTCATAATATAATCATAAAGATTATTTTTTAATATGTAATACTCATCCGAAAACGAGTTATCTTCATTTACATATTCTGATAACAATCCAAAATAATTGATTGGTTTATACTGACCAGAAATGTTCATATATACATCAATTGGTGTAAGCGTATTTGTATCAGTATTTAAAGCATAGAAATACGGGATTACCTGTACTTCACGGTGATAATCTCCAATTGTTGATATATCGAATAGTAATTTGTATCCAGCTTTTAGATGCTGATTTCTTATTGATGTAATCGTATTTTTATCACCACTAAGAGGTCCAGCAATTGCATTTGCTGTACTTGTCCACTTTTGTGTCCCATATGTATTATACATTCCAGTCACTGGATCTACTGTTTTTCCTCTTATATCCTTCCCATAAGAACCATCATTTTTAAACCATGCAATATAATTTTTACTGATACTTGTATTTACTTCATGAATTATGCCTTCCACAATCCACTTATTATCATTGGTCGGCTGCTTGAATAAATTCGAAAATCGAAAATCCTCCGAATCTTCAATGATTAAATTACCAATACGTCCTACAATGTCCGTATATACTTGCCTATAAGCACTATGATAGGAAGTATAGGTAGAAAAACGCTTTCGATTGGTTTCGTATGTATTATAAATATCGTATTCACAATCAGCGTTATTAACTGTATCGCCTAAATAAGGATTTTCTTTTCCACCCGTGGAACTTGGGGCATTGATTGCCTCTGATAGAAATTCTATGGTTGCAGCCATCACTTCTGAATTTGATAACAAACAATAAAACTCATAAAAATCGATTTCTTTGCCATTCTTTTCTATTGGTAGTGTAATCCATTCCCCTGCAGCCACTTGTTCCCAAACACCATTACGATTAAATAACACATCATAAGCAAATCGTACTCTTTTTTCTCTTAACCATTCACGAGTATTCATATTATCTACATAGCCCTTGCCTCGACTAATTGATATATTAGATATACCATATTCGCCATTTCCATAAAAATCACCGACATTCGGAAAATATACCGTGAAATAATTATCCAAATTAATGAATGTTCCACAATTAATACGTTCACCATCTGGTTTTGTTACCGTATTAACTGCCGACTTATGATTGTGATCATTTCTACAAGGATCCCAACAGGTATCATTATCATAGTCATAGCAAAGTCCTTTATGGTGTGGTTCTGTACAATTAAGCACTTTTATTTCACCGCAAAGAGTTGTACACTCATGTACATTATTTAAACCATCGCAATTAAATATTGGATTGCACAAACCATTAATCGTAGCCGGTAATGTGTTATAAATACTTTCGATAAATGCTAATATGTCTTCCGCTGTCATAGGAGAAGTTATTTTTGCAACTCCGTTACCCGCATTACCAATTTTCGTACCACCATCCGCAGAAGGCATACTATTGTTTCCACCTTTTATTAGTCCTTTTGATACTGAACCTAAATATCCAGAACCGCCTCCAGCACCACCATTGTTGTGATTCGTTACAAACCCTCCATAATATCCCCCACCAGCACCGCCAGTGTCAGTTATTATTGTTGCACTTTCTCCGGCTCCATTACTATAGCCTCTGTTTTGCGTTCCACCAGTACCTCCTATCGTTCCACTTTCTATGACAGTGTCCGATATTTTCATTATCTGTGATGATGACGCATGATAACAGAATTCCCAAATGGAATATGGGTCAGAAGATACGTTCTCACCTGCTTTATATATATCGTATGGTACAGTAAATTTATAGATCATCTTTGTTGGTGTTTTAGATACGACCTTTATATATTGATTTCCTACTTCAAATATAGTATTTCCGTAATTCGTGTACACAATTGGATAACCATTTGTTAAATTCTCACCAGTAACTGTAATCGTAAGTTCCGAACCTGCACCATGATAAACATATGGTCCATAGATACCTTCTCCTATAGAATCCGTAACTGCAATTCCATTTACGTTTTCTGTTCTATTTCTTAAGTACATTCCGTTAGTGAGGTTATAGACGTTATACGAGTAGTCGGTCCGAATCCCATTAACATATGCATTACCTGCATATAATCCACCACCGTACCCACCAGAACCATCATCTTCGACTCCTGTTCCCGTAGTCCCTGGATTATCAGCACCTCCACCTCCACCAGCGGCAAGTATTAATTTAGATAAATCGAAATTCATAGCTTTAACCTTAGTCGTCGTACTATTCGATATTACTGTAGTATGAGAGTCACTTACTTTATATAGATTTGCTATTAAAATTCTTGTACAGGTATGGGAACATCCTAAACAAGCTCCTCTTGTAGTATTAGCTACATGAGTATAACCATCATAGGTACAATCAGAATCATGTTTTCCCAATGTATAACTAACTAAGCCGTTATTGTAAGCATTACTATTACTATAAGTACCAAGACAAGTTCCTCTATCTTTTGCTGTTTGTAAAGTAATCTTTCCACCACTACCACTAGTTGAAACATTGTTCCCATAGCTATCGAAGGCATATACGTAATTACCATATTCATATAAATGATAAACCTTTCCAGTGATTGGTATATCTTCTCCTGTGGTAATTGTTTTTGTATAGTCACTATCCGTAGAACTATAGCTAAAATGAGTCATTCCGCCACCACCATAACCGGCAGGACCACCATGACCACCACCATTATATCCGCCACCAGTACCTAATGCTGAACTATATACTCCTTTTCCACCTACATAGATATAAAGTTTTTGTCCTTTGTTCAAATAAACATCACCAGAGGAATACCCTCCAAGTCCACCATGACTTGATAAATTCTGATTGTTGTTAACTCCATCACCACCAGAAGCACCCCATGCTTCTAAAGTGTAGTTTCCTGTAGATGGTGCCGTAAACGTTTGTACTCCTCCTGTATATCCAAAGGTCGAGTTTTTTCCCTGATAGATAGCGATAAACTTTTTATAATTATCTTTTCCAAGCATTGCTTCTAATAAAGCACCATTTCCTTGGTTATATTGATCCATCGCTATCTGAACATTATTTAAATTGATACCTACCTTCCCATTATGCACATGCTTATTATTTTCTGTTACTTTATAAGTACAGCTATTGTTATGTACGTGATTTAGATCATAAACACCATTTGTTTTATTACCGCATGTATATTGTTTTTCTGTATCATGATTTTGAATAATATCATAACAGGCTGCTGTATGGTGATTGACCCCGGCCATTCTTGTTATTGTTAAATTATCTATGATAAAGCTTGTCTTGAAATTGTTATTCTTTGTCCAGCTACCTATATATAATTCATATCCAATGATTTCTTCATTGATAGGATTGCTTGTAGTAACTGTTGTAAAATTGGTTATTTTATAATCGTTTACATAAACTTCACAATCTTCAATATTACCAAAACTAAATACAATTCCAAGTTTCATATATTTATTTGTAAAATCATAATTAAATCTTTTTTCTTCCCCATTCCCGGTTGTTAAAACTCCATAACTTTTTCCTGCAGGGATATAAAAGCCTAAGCCGTCGAAACTAAAAATCATTTTATTCGATGTACTAGAAGAAGGTATATAAATATTTGACTCTACTTTAATCCTAAGATTTTTATTATAGGAAAAACCAAAATTAGATAGTCCAACACCTAGCCTTGTTCCATCAACCGATAAGTAGCGTCCTGAACCAAAACCATAACTATCTTCTATGATCCTGTATCCCGTAGGTAAATTATAATCTAAAGTTACTCCAGCAGAAGACTTAATTAAGCTGCGAATGATACTGGTGTCATCTTCTACACCATTTTCTTTCTCTCCTACCGTACTTACCTTTTCAAAGTCAAAAGATCCTTTCACGGTATTCATAAAGAACTTGCAGTTCTTCACGCGGTATTCACATAATGCAGGGGATAATGGACAAACCTGAACTGCAGCAATTTTATCTAATAAACTTTGTGCTGAACCCTCTGGTATTGTTATTCTTTGGTCCATTTCCTTAGGCAAAGATACAACCGTAGCATTCGCCACTGAAACTGGATTATATACAAGTATGTTGTTAATTTTACCTTGCTTACTATCTGTAATACGATAACGTGAACGAATGGTATAACCAATTTGTCCCATGATATTGGTCGTAATATCTTCACTATGAATATTGGCATTTCCGGTCGACTTACTACCTGTATAAGATAAAATCTGCTTATAATAAGCATAAGATTGGCCGGTTGTGTAAGAACGGTTTCGATTGGTTGGATCTTGCTGAATCTTATCTGTATATATTCTTAAATTGCTCGGTCTACTCATTCGGTACTGACTATCCCCTGGACTAGACTTGTTTTCAGAACCCGCCGCATAAGTTTTTAAATTAACAACTCTTGCTTTTCCTAACTCATCCGTAGCCGTAGATTTTATAACATCATTATCAAATGCTGTTGCTATCTTGGCATGATTCCCAGTTCCTACATATTTAGAAGAAGTATCATAGTATTTACCATTATAACTTCCAACATTAATTGAGTCTTCCTTCCAATTGGCAGCACTTAGAGTGTTGTTATTCCACATTTGCTCAAAGCCTACTTCAATATCTTTAAAATTGGTTTGGCTAGTAGCAGTATCCTTCGCTTCAAAATATACTACTGATTGGTCTCCACTAGAAGTTTGAAGAATTAACATATCAGATATAACCGTGACTGTGTTTCTTTGATTTCTTCGTTCATTAAATCTTTGGTATTCAATAGTCTTTTTATCTACCGAGTCCGTAGAATCTGAGGTTAAACCAGTTTTTAACCCAGAATAAGGGTTCGCATGGTAGTCAACCTTATTACCATACGTCGTATTATTGTATAAAATACCAGTCGCCCAAAGATTTTTATGCCCCTGTCCGGCTTGTACTGGGATTGGATTCTCTGAACTTATCGTCCCAGACATCCCATTACATGCATTCGACCTTGATTCTATGCCAATAGTATTGCGTTCATACCATACTACATTATCATGCTGACCTTGTTGTAAACTATACCTCAGTCGCCCTGCTTCACTAGTATCACTAGACGCTATATTGTAAAAAATATTCGGATCTCCTTGTACAATATTAGCTGTGATATATTCTTTATCCTCATAAGTGATTTCTTTCATTCCACCAACATAGCTACTGTCCAATTTCCATACCCGAACATCTGTTATTTTAAGCGTGTCAAATGTAACTTTTTGAGTCCAAGTATCTTCTACAGACTCTAATGTATGATTACAACATGGGCCACACAATATGTGTGCTGGTACGGTATATGTTACTGTAATCGTAAAACTTCCTGCTGCGCCTGGACTAGCCGTCGCCATTTCGTTGTTACATGGTACGCCAGGGTCATATTCATCAACAGGCTCTTTCTTTTGACACGTCACACTCGCTGTTGTAGTAATTGGATCGGTTTTACTATTAGTAGTTACTCTAGCATTCCATCCTGATTTTGTTCTTGTTTTTTTGTCACTTCCGGAGGTATAACTTAAAGAAGTACCATTAACCGCTGCAATATATGCATTTGCTTCTGCTAGTTTTGCATTATAATCTGTGTAATCTGGCTGTGCCGCGCACCTTGCATTATGTAACGAAGTAACCGCCTGCGCCTTATTCGGTATGGTACCTGTCCAAGTTTTCGTATAAGTACCACCATTATGTAACTGAACGGTTTGCCCACCTAACGTAGCAGTCTTGGCATTATCCGCTTCTTTAAATTCACAATCGACATTCCCACTGAAATAGGAGCGATACTTTCTAGTCGCTGTTTTATCATAATCGTAATGCGTCTCAACCTCTACCATAAACTCCGAACCACCAGATGCAAAGTATAAAGTTCTCGTTGTTGGTACTCCAGCCATTGCCTCAAAAGTTTCATTATAGATGGAACCTTCTTTTAGTTCAGCATATGCATCGGGTTCTGAGGTGTATATACCGTATTGAGGGGCTGGGGTTGGGGTAATAGAAGGTGTATTCCCTCCGCCAGTTTTTGTCTGATTCAAATATTGCATTACATCCGGATATGTTTTAGCCGTTAAACTACTCATTTTTGAAATATCATCGGATGTATTTGAATAATATAACATTACAATTGCTTGATATTTATACTTTTGATATTTTCCTTCCCCAATTGGGTGATTTTTCAATGATTTTATAGTCCATGTATGAAACGATTCATCACTACTTAACCACGTTTTTATATCTTTCTTAGTTACAACTCCTGCATTTACAACAAAAGTAGGTTTCCATAATTCAAGATTAGGTGGATTATCATTGCCCACACCACCCGATACTTGAGTGAACTCGACCTTTATTGCAAAATATTTATAATTATTAAAAAATTGTTCCCAATTTGCATCACTATCTGACCCATCCCCCTTTGATAAGTGGATTGATAAAGAAGGACTGTCCTTTAGTGTTGGAACATAACTATCAAACCTTACATATTTTTCTCCTATGTACTTAGATAATGTACTTCCCACCGTAAGAGTAGCCCTTAACTCGGGTACATCAGTTTCCATCATACCGTCATAAGCGGGTATTAGCATTGTTCCGTAATATTCGTTCTTTAAAACAAGATGCTCAATTAAACTTAAAGGATTCCATTCATTTCCCCAACTAACATTTGTTCCACTAATTGATATTCTATTTTTTATAATTCTTGAGACGATAGGCGCCCCAAAAATATTATTAGATGTATACGTTCTTGTTACTTTTTGCCCACTACTTTGTTGCCTGCTAACACTAAGCTGTAGTGACTTTAATAAACGATTGTAATATTTTGTTGACTTAAATTCCTTTAACAAGATATTTGCAACAGTCTGAGAAGATTCTAACGTACCAAGGCTAAAATCACTTTCAATCCCTAATGCAACGTCAAGTAAATCTTGACAGCCTCCAAGCATATTGGATAAACCATTTATTGTTTTTCCATTCTCATCTGTATGGTTGATATAGCCTCTTGCAATAAATCCTGCACTAATAACAACATTACAGTTGTTTGTAGTTGTTCCATAAATACCCGAAACGTATTTATCAATCGCTGCTTTCCAATAAGGTTCTGCAACAGAATCCATGGATTGCACATAAAGAGTCATTAGAAAATCAATATACCTTAACTTTAACTCTTCAATCTTTTCTGGGGGGGCGTCCTCCATATTGTTCGGGTTGATGCCTAATACATCGATGTGTAGATATTGATCTATTCTCTCTGTCACCTTATAGGTATTTGATGCTGAATCAAAACGCGTAATCCAACTCCATACATTATTTATCTTTTTCATTTCATCATCATTGTTTTTAATTAACGTCTCCCATGAACTTAGCTTCTCAAGCTTTTTTAATCCTGCATAAAAAACACCATTTTTAAAAGAACTTTCCTCTCCATTCGAATTTTGCGTCATTTGCTTTACGGCATTTAAATTTTTTACATCTTGGAAATAAGTAATTTTATCCGAATTCCATGATATTCGTCTCATAATTTTAATATCAGTAAAACCATTTAATTTCAGATAATTCGTAAAATCATATGGAATAATAGCAACTGTTGCTACTGTGTAAACAGGATTCACACTCGAGACAGCTGTTGTCATTTTTGTCCTCCCATCCTTTTGTTCAAATGTAGGTAAATTATATGGACGAAACAAAAATACATTCTTATCCATCATCCAGTTATCAGCGCCTGTTCCTGTACACTGTTCAATATTAATTATACCAGAGCTTCCAACAGACCAAGCACTTGTAGTATTGGCATTAACTAATATAATTTTCTGAAATGATATTAAAATCACCAATAAAAACATAGCTATAATTAAACTAGTTACTTTTTTCTTTTTTATTATTTTCATCCCTGCTATCTCCTTTCCTTGTTGTTATTTCATCCAATTATCATTAAGCACTCAATTCCATAAGTTCTGTCAATAATAAAATTGTATAAGAAAAAAGCAATTCACGAATTTTTTCATGAATTGCTCTCTCTTTATCGGAACATTATTGTGATATTCCCAAATTCTTCGATATCTATATCGCCTATTGAAACTCCTACTCCTACATTAGTAAAATCAGACTTTAACATATTCTTACGGTGTCCAATCGATCTCATAAATGTAACAATATTAGAAACCGTGCTTAAACATATATCTCCTGCGATAATTTCTCCATAAGATGAATAAAGCAATCCTGCAGAATCCAACCTATCTTGAATTGTTAAACCTTCTGGTGTAGTGTGGTCAAAATACCCCCTCTTTGTCATATCTTCACTATGATTTCTGGCAACCACAGACATTTCACTATCAAAAGAAAGTGGTGCTATTCCATTTCTTCCACGTAATCCATTCACTAACTCAAAATAAATTCTTTCCATATTTCGAATAATGTTACTACTTGCAGTTGGTAAATAAGAAGTCGTTAATTCATCAGGGTCAATGGATGGTACCATTACCAAAATACTTATTAGTTCATCATTGTAATCATACCACATACGCATTTTATACTCACTTGTTTTACATCCACTCAAGTATAATGTGGTATTTAAAATTTCATCTTCTGAAAAAGAGCTTTTAACACCACACGTTTCAAATACTGCAGCATTTGTATAATAACCAATTACAACATCGTTCTTTACATAAACAAATACTAAACTAGAATAATCATCATTATAAATATATACCGGACAATTAAAATCACTATCTAATATCAACGAGGGTTCACCAAATGAAGTAAGTAATTCTGATTTCTTCATTCCTAGCTTCACTTTACCTTGATTTACTATTAATGTCGGATCATATACTTCTGGTTTCCTATTATCAGGTTCCTCATATTCATATTCACTAACATATACTATAGATTCCCCCCTAACTCCTCCGCTTCCTTTCGCCGTAATTATAATTTTTCCTTCTCTTATTCCTGTTACAAGACCATTTCTATCTACAGTTGCAACTGAAGGATCAGATGAACTATATGTTAACCACTTACTAGAAGCATTACTAGGAAAAATTATAGCAGGATTACTTTCTTTTTCACCTATGTCAAGTGCTATAATTTCTTGCTCAAATACAATCTTCTCTATAACAACCCAAGAATTCTTTACCGTTACAATACATTTTCTTGACACATTACCTGCCTTCACAGTAATAGTAACCTTGCCTGCCTTAACTCCTTTGATAATACCCTCGCTAGAAACAGTAGCTATCTCCTTATTACTACTTACATAGGTTACGTTTTTTCCAGTTGTGTTGCTCTTAATACCTATTGTGCTTGTCTTTCCAACATTAACGGTTATGTAATATTTTTTTAACCACATATTTTTACTAGCCGCTTGAACTGGTACTAAATTCATACACATAACAATAATGATTGTTATAGTAACCAGTTTTGTTAAATAATTTAATACTCTCTCCCTCATACCCTATACCATCCTTTTCTGTTATATACATTGATTGTATCTCATTAAACGTGATTTAATATTGATGTGAACTTCATATATCATGAACATTAGGATATATATAATAGATTACTATATTTTTACAATTATTGCAATAAAATCATAAAAGGGAAGCTTCGAAAAAAGCTTAAAATTGAAATAAGAAATTAAAAAGATTAAACTCACTTCGTGGACTAAGATGTCTTGTTGATACATCCTCTATTGTTAAGTACTTGCCACATAGTTCAAATTTTCTATAGACACTTTTATAATAGAAAATGCTATAAAATATACCAAAAAGATATATCCTATAGCATTTTTCACATTAACCGTGAGAGTTGTTAATAAGAATCAAACTCCTGCATCGAAAAAACCTTACGAATATTCTCACTTGAGAATCCCTTACGATACAATGACGCAGAAATTTTTAATTTTTCTTCCTTTGTTAAGGTACTAGGATCGCTGCATTTTTTTGAAACAATTCGGCGTATTGCCCCAATCTCAGGATCTTCAAATTCTTCCATACCTTCTTCTGACTCGTTTAACTCTGCATATGCTTGTTGAATCGTTTCCTCATATATGCCTTTGCCATTCAGCCACATGCTGATTTGTCTCTTACTTTTAGTTGTACGTTTTAAACGAATATAAGAAACAGCATACCTTACATCATCAATGTAATGGAAACTCTTTACATACTCCATTGTTCTATCTACAATTTCACTTGGATATACTTCTCTAGTTAAACGATCTTTTAGTTCCTTTTCTGTCCGATCCATATGTTGTAATAGTTGCAGTGCTTTTAATTTGCAACGATAAAATACCGTATTTTCTATAATATCTTCAAGCTTTGTTGGCGAGATTATATCAGATTCTTTCAATCCATGCAATGCAACTTCTTTTTTGTATAGCCAGAAAGCGAATCCTTCATCAATGTATACATTGATTTTTTGCTTTCCTTCTACTTCTAATTTTGTAATTATCATAATTTATCTTATTTATTTTCCACTTTTACTTCAGCTTTTGCTTCAGTTTTTACTTTTTCCTTTTCTTTTCCTTTGGCTTTCATATCTACTGGTAGATTGTAGAAGTCACGTACCTTTGTTTCAATTTCTTCGAGAATTTCTGGATTTTCTTTTAAGAATACTTTTGCATTCTCTCTACCCTGTCCGATCTTAGCATCATTATATGCATACCAAGCTCCACTTTTTACAACGATGCCTTCATTCGCTGCTAAATCAAGGATATCTCCTTCTCTTGAAATTCCTTTGCCGAACATAATATCAAATTCTGCTTCTTTGAATGGTGGTGCAATCTTATTCTTAACTACTTTAATACGAGTTCTGTTACCTACGATATCTCCACCGAGCTTTAAAGCCTCAATTCTTCGAACATCAAGTCTTATAGAGGAATAAAACTTAAGTGCACGTCCACCCGTTGTAGTTTCTGGACTACCAAACATAACACCAACTTTTTCACGCAACTGATTAATAAAAATAACAATACAGTTAGATTTACTAATAACAGCTGTTAATTTACGCAATGCTTGAGACATTAATCTCGCCTGTAAACCAACATGAGAATCACCCATATCTCCATCAATTTCTGCTTTTGGTACTAAAGCTGCAACTGAATCGACAATAACAATGTCTACTGCACCTGAACGAACCATAGTCTCTGTAATTTCAAGTGCTTGCTCTCCATTATCTGGCTGAGAAATATATAAATTATCAATATCTACTCCGATATTCTTCGCATATACAGGATCAAGCGCATGTTCTGCATCGATAAAACCAGCAATTCCACCACGTTTTTGAACTTCAGCTACCATATGTAGTGCAACTGTTGTCTTACCACTAGATTCTGGACCGTATACTTCTACGATACGTCCTTTTGGTATACCACCAAGTCCCAATGCAATATCAAGACTTATAGATCCTGTTGGAGTCGTCTCTATATTCATATTCGTAGCTGTATCTCCAAGTTTCATAACGGAACCTTTTCCATACTGTTTTTCGATCTGTGCCAATGCAGATTCCAATGCTTTAATCTTATCTTCGTTTGCCATAGTTCTTCTCCTTTTAAATTCCAAACAAATGTTCTATTAATTATTATCATCTTATCTTATTCTGTAATCTTTGTCAATACTAATCTATCGTACTTCATATACATTTGTAAAACTCTCATGTTCTATTTCTCTCTTATGATCTAGTATATCAATTAAAATAATCTATGTCCACATGTCATAAAAACAATTTTTTGGCTTATTTTTGTATAAAAGTATCACATTTTCTTAAGCCATAGTAAGAGTGCCAAAATTCATGCATAATCTTTTAATAAAGATTATGTTTTTATTTAAAAATTACTTTCCCTTTTAGAATCAAGCTTTGCCCTTTTTATGCCGATAACTTTTTTACTTCCTTAATTTATGTATGTTTTACTAAATATTGTATAGACTAATGTTGTATCATAACTACTGTTTTCACATATCAATTGTGAAACAATAGTTATTTAATTAATAGCAGTAGAAAGTTATTCCAAGTGCTTTCTACTGTTTGTCTAAATATATAAAGGAAAGGAATCGGTATTCTTATGAACGATGATGATATTATCTGCACTTGTTTTGACTTAACAGTAAAAGACATTAAAGATGCTATAAAAAATGGAGCTACTACTCTTGAAGAAGTAGAAGAAGCAACTCAAGCTGGTACATTATGTGGGGCTTGTATTGGTGATCTTGAAACACTCATAAATGAAGAATTAAAGAAATAACTTTTCACAATCTACTATGTAGAAGAAAGTTTTACATCTTATGTTAATGATAAAAAATAGAAGCTCTTTTTATCATTAACAATTGAAAAAGCAGTTGCATTCATGCAACTGCTTTTTTATTGCTAATAAATATTATCTTAAAGTGGAAAATAATCACCTAGATATATGTATTTTTCGGTTGTACTACCTTTGGACAATATCCATTTTCTTTCAAAGCTTTTACAATCATATTTTTATGTTCATGTCCGAAAGCTTCCATTGTAATGATCAATTCTACTGCTGTATTACGATTGATACTTACAAACTGGTTATGTTCCAATCGAATAACATTTCCTTTTTCCTTCGCAATGACACTTGCAACATTTACAAGCTCTCCTGGTTTATCTGGCAACTGAACTGATACTGTAAACACTCTACCACGCTCAATTAATCCATGCTGAACTACAGAAGACATAGTAATAACATCCATGTTACCACCACTTAATATAGAAACAACTTTTTTCCCTTTGCAATCCAAATGTTTCAATGCTGCTACGGTTAAGAGTCCAGAATTTTCAACCACCATTTTATGATTTTCCATCATGTCTAAGAAGTTTACTATTAGTTCTCTATCATCCACAGTAATAATCTCATCCACATTTTCTTGTATGTATGGGAAAATCAAATCTCCTGGTGTTTTTACTGCGGTGCCATCTGCTATCGTATCGATATTTGGCAAGGTTAGCACCTGTCCTTCTTTTAATGACTCTTGCATGCAATTTGCGCCCTTTGGTTCCACTCCAATTACCTTAATATTTGGATTAAGCAATTTCGCTAAGGTAGAAACACCAGCTAGCAAACCACCTCCACCAACAGGAGCAAGAATAATATCAACGGTAGGAAGCTCTTTAATAATTTCCATTGCAATGGTACCTTGTCCAGTAGCAACAACTTCATCATTGAATGGATGTATAAAAGTATAGCCCTTTTCTTTCGCTAACTCCAATGCATATTGACAAGCTTCATCATAAACATTTCCATATAATACAACTTCTGCACCATAGCTCTTTGTACGATTTACTTTAATTAAAGGTGTGGTGGTCGGCATTACGATAATAGCTTTTGCATTATACATCTTAGCTGCATAGGCAACTCCCTGTGCGTGATTTCCTGCGGAAGCCGTAATCAATCCCATATCTCTTTCTTCTTGTGTTAGGGTGCTTATTTTATAATAAGCACCTCTAACTTTATAAGCACCAGTAAATTGCATATTTTCAGGTTTTAAATATACTTTATTACCAGTCACTTCAGAAAAATAATCGCTATAAATTAATTTAGTACGATTGGTTACCTTTATGACCGCTTCGCTTGCTTCTTCAAATTTTTCCAATGTCATCATGTTACTAGTCTCCTTACGTAAAAGTTTTAGAAAATAATCCTTTCCATCTTTTTAAAGGTAGCTAACAACTGCCTTTTGAATAAATAGAAGGCTTTATACGTTGAACAATGCATCTATAAAGTCATTTGGATTAAATTTTTGTAAATCATCAATGTGCTCTCCAACTCCAATATATTTTACTGGAATCTTTAGCTCAGATTGGATTGCAATTGCAATACCACCTTTGGCAGTACCATCTAATTTGGTTAATACAATGCCATCTATTTTTGCTACTTCATTAAACTGTTTTGCTTGAGATAATGCATTTTGACCAGTCGTTCCATCAAGTACAACCAATGTTTCGCGGTATGCGTCTGGATACTCTCTTTCAATTACTCGGTCAATCTTCTTTAGCTCATCCATAAGATTTTTCTTATTATGGAGTCTCCCTGCAGTATCGCAAAGTAAAATATCAACATTACGTGATTTTGCTGCATTTACAGCATCATAAATAACTGCTGCTGGGTCAGCACCCTCTTTTTGAGCTATGATGTCTACTTTGGCACGATTTGCCCATTCAGTAAGCTGTTCGATTGCTGCTGCTCGGAATGTATCTGCTGCGGCTACCATAACCTTCTTACCATCATCTTTTAATTGACCTGCTAATTTACCAACGGAAGTTGTTTTACCAACACCATTCACACCAATTAACAACACAACAGATTTTTTATCTTCAAAATCATATGCATCCTCAGTCAAACTCATCTGCTCTTTCATACTAGCCTTTAATAACTCTCTGCATTCACTAGGTTCTTTGATTTTGCTTTCTTTTACTTTTGCTTTTAAATTCTCAATGATCGAAGTGGTTGCATTAATGCCAAGGTCGGCCATAATTAAAATTTCTTCTAATTCTTCGTAAAAATCATCATCAATGTTTGAGGAACCAGAAAAAATAGACTCGATCCCTGAAACAATATTATCTCTAGTTTTCGTTAAACCAGATGCTAAACGACTAAAAAAACCTTTTTTCTCACCCATATGAAACCTCCATGTGCCTATCATAATATTTAAACAATAAAAGCAAACATTATCGTTTTAAACTTACAATGAAATATCCTTCGCTTATACAAAGGATCGATAAATGAATGACTTTTTATTTTTAACTGATAAATACGATTGTTTATATCAATATTACATATGGTCTCATCGCCACTTTAGCATGTTACTATATCATAGTCTTTTAAAATCCATATGTCAACCGTAATATCCTTATTATCTGCATTTTATAAAAAAATACGCTATAAATTCCAACTCTTAACATGTAATCATCCGTAATAAAACGAATTTCACTATTTATCTAATTCACCTTCTATGAGGTTGACAGAAACAAGCGTTGATACACCTTTTTCTTGCATTGTTATACCATATAAAACATCCGCCGCTGCCATGGTACCCCTTCTGTGCGTAATTATAATAAACTGCGTATCCTTTGTTAGCTTGTGTAGGTAATTGGCATAGCGCTTAACGTTTGAATCATCAAGTGCTGCCTCAATCTCATCCAGCAAACAAAATGGAGACGGTTTTAAGTTTTGAATTGCAAAAAGTAAGGAAATTGCTGTTAAGGCCTTTTCACCACCAGATAACTGCATCATGTTTTGAAGTTTCTTTCCTGGCGGTTGAGCTATAATTCGTATTCCAGCTTCTAATATATCCTCATCTTCTGTTAATTCAAGCGTTCCTTTTCCTCCACCGAATAATTCTTTAAACACGAGATCGAACTGAGTTCGTATCTCACTGAATTTTTCTTCAAATTGCTTGCGCATTTCAATATCAAGTTCATTAATTATTTCAATCAAACTTGCTTCTGCTGCCTCAAGGTCAGCTTTTTGAGTCGTAAGGAAAGTAAAACGCTCGGACAAATTCTTATAATCTTCAATTGCATTAACGTTAACGTCACCAAGACCTTTTATGATATTCTTTAACTCACTAATCGCTTTCTTATAGTTAAATGAATCTTCTAGTTCTTCATCCTTTAGTTCATGGGCAGAAGATACGGTTAACTCATATTCATCCCACATGTAGCTTATTTGGGAATCTAAGATCTCATTTATTTTTTCACCTTGGTTTTGTAAACGGAACGATTCTTTATCAAGCTCATTTAAACGATTGGATAAGTCTTCTCTTTTTTGAAGAAACGACTTATGATCTCTGGTCATACTCTCTTTTTGTTCGGTATAACTTATAATCAGTTCGTCTGACTGCTTCAATTCTTGCTGTTCTATGTCTTTCTTCGAGGTGTTCAACTTGATAAGCTCTTCTTTCTCAAGTTTTGTTTGCATTGAAACTTTTGCTTCCTCACGCAAGCTAGTTTCCTCTTGGAGCAATCGTTCTAAATCTTTTTTCACACGCTTGATATTCTCTAAAGCATAATTACTGCTTTGCTCTAAATTAGAAAATTCAACCTGTAAAGCAACGGTACCATCGTTGGCTTTTTGTTCTTGATTGCGCTCTTCTTCTAATAACTTATTACATTCATCTATTCTTGTTTCTTTTGCCTTGCTAAAATTCATGTTCTCGAGCAATTGCGCTTGTAATCGACCCATTTGCTCAGAAAGATCATGGTTTTGGAGTTCTAATTCTTTTAATTCAGAAGCAAACTCTAAGTAAGTTCTTCTCATTGCTTCAACTTTAGACTCTTCTTGGTTTAATTGTAGCTTGGCAGTATTTTGCTCAACATAAAGATCTTGTAATTTAAGTTTGTTGGCTTCTAAGGATTCTCGCATTAATTTACGTTGCTCTCGTGCAACTTTAATGTCTTGATCAAGCTCTACTAATTTCTCGTTTCGCTTTGTAATCCCTTGTTCTAACTCTTCGATCTCTCTTCGTCTACCCAAAAGATTACTTGAGTTTTTATATGCACCACCAGATAACGAACCACCAGGATTTAACTGTTCCCCTTCTAATGTTACAATTCGAAGTGAGTAATTATATTTTTTAGCGATTGCTACGGCATTGTCTATGTGATCCACAACTAAAATTCTACCTAATAAAAACTCAATAAGCTTTTTAAACTTATTGTCAACCTGAATCAAATCGCTGGCTACACCGATCGCACCTTTTTCTTGCAATGCTTCTTTGTTGGATAACGTACTACCTTTTATACTTGTTAATGGTAAAAATGTAGCACGTCCAAATTTATTCTTTTTTAAGTACTCAATTAAAGATTTTGCAGTAGCCTCATCTTCTGTTACGATGTTTTGAATATTACCGCCTAAGGCAATTTCAATTGCTGTTTCATATTCCTTCTCAACTTTGATGATATCTGCAACAACACCGACTATGTTATTATTTTTTTCCTTCGCTTCCATGACACGGCGAATACTCATTCCATATCCATCATAACGTTCCGTTAGATTTCGTAAAGATTCAAGCTTCGCTTGTTCTATCATATTTGCTTGTTGATAATCATTAAATTCCTTTGATAAATTATCAATACGTACTTGCTCGTTGCTCACATTATGTTCTAATTCATGATTCAATGCCTGAATCGAAACAATATCATTCGTCACACGTTCTAATTCTGACTTCCGTTCTTCTAACACAATCTCAATGCTAGCTTCTTCACTTTTATTCTTCAGAATTTTTTGATTAATTTCAGCTTTCTTAATATTATTCTGCTCATTAATCGTTTCATAACGCTGAATATTGGTTTTGATTGTACCATTTTCATTCAGAGCGCGAAAGATTTCATTGTTGCATTCCTCTATCTCTTTCGTATAGGAAACAATTCTTGCTTTGATTGCATGTAGAGTTTCATTCGCTAAGGCTTGCTTATCATCAATGGCATCTAACTTTTCATCAATTCCTTGCTTTTCTAGCGTGTATTTATGTAGTTCCTCACGCTTTGCTTCAATATCTTTTTGTACATTGGATATTCTTCCTTGAAATTGTTTATCATTTTGAACAATGGAAGCTATTTGTTCGTCCAAAACTTTAATTTCACCTTCGGTTTTTTCAATGCTTAGACCGAGTTCATTTTTTTTGGTACGAACCTCTTCTAATACTGTATTCAGCTCTTCCAATTTCAATTCCAAATTTTCGTATTGGTCTTTTGTAGTCTCATATTCCCGTTTTGTTTGCTCTAAGTCACCAGCTACAATCTCATACTTATGGTCAATTTCTTGTTTGGATTTGTTATTTCTTTCATACTCGATAAGAAATTGATTTACTTCGAATTTCTTTAACTCTTCTTTACGTTTCAAATATTCTTTTGCAACGATGGATTGCTTTTCTAATGGACCTATTTGCTTTTCTATTTCACTGATAATGTCCGTAATACGAGATAGATTTTGACGTTCTTCTTCTAAGTTTTTCTCTGCGATTGCTTTTCTCTTCTTAAACTTAACAATACCAGCTGCTTCATCAAACAATTCTCGTCTTTCTTCCGGTTTACCACTTAAAATTTTGTCAATTTGCCCTTGACCGATAATGGAATATCCTTCTTTACCGATACCAGTGTCTAAGAATAACTCTTGTACATCTCTTAACCTACAATGACTACCGTTAATAAGATACTCACTTTCTCCCGAACGATACACTCTTCTTGCTACGGTAACCTCATCAAATTCAATTGGTAATTTATGATCTGAATTGTCTAGTGTAATTGCAACATAAGCAAAGCCTAATGGTTTTCTCATCTCAGTTCCTGAAAAAATAATGTCTTGCATGTTGCTACCTCGCAATTGCTTCGCGCTTTGTTCCCCAAGCACCCAACGCACAGCATCTGCTACATTACTTTTCCCACTACCATTTGGACCTACAATCCCCGTAATCCCATTGTGAAACTCAAATAGTATTTTATTTGCAAAGGATTTGAATCCATGTACCTCAATACTTTTTAAATACATGCAATAACCTCTCTATCATTACTCTCTTCTTTAAATTTACTTCTCTAGACTCCCTTTTCCTTCTGCAATTTTAAAATAGAACGATAGGCTGCTTCTTGTTCCGCTGCCTTTTTCGTTTTACCAATTCCAGTTTCTAAGGCTGTTTCATCCATCTTAGCGATGACTTTAAATACCTTGTTGTGATCCGGTCCGGTTTCTTCTAACAACTCATACGTCAATTGTTGTTTAAAATCACTTTGTATAATTTCTTGTAAGATAGTCTTGCTATCGAAAAAGAGCTTTTTATTATCAATATCTGCTAAGATGTATTTGCAGATAAACTCTTTTGCATTAGCAAAACCACCATCTAGATAGATGGCTCCAATGATTGCCTCCATTCCATCTGAAAGTATGGAATCCCTATCTCTTCCTCCTGTTGCGTCTTCGCCTTTGCCTAGATATACAAACTCACCAAGCCCAAGCTCTCTTGCACACATCGCTAACGTAGGCTCACATACTAAACTTGCTCTTAATTTTGTTAAATCACCTTCTGGCATGTCCTCATGTGTATTGTATAACCACTCACTTGTTGTAAGTTCTAATACTGCATCACCTAAAAACTCTAAACGTTCATTGTTTGCTAGCTTATTTAAACGTTTTTCATTTGCAAAGGAACTATGAGTTAATGCTTGTCGTAATAGGCCTTTTTTTTGAAATGTATATCCAATTCTTCCTTCAAAAACCTGTAATTTTTTGTTATTGATTATTTCCGCCAACGTTTTCACCTCTCTTAAAATAAATAGGGGTTATTGCAAATAGTTTTTAACTTTTTGCAACACCCCTATTAGCAACTTAGAAAGTGTTACAAACTGTTACGTAAAGATACGTATTGTAACACCATTAAATACATTAGTTTAATGCATTCTTAATCTGTTCTACAGCATCTGCAACAGTAATGATATTTTCCGCTTCTTCATTCGCAATTTCGATATCGAATTCTTCTTCAATACCCATAATAATCTGGAAAATATCTAAGGAATCTGCTCCTAAATCATCTACAAATGTAGTGTCCATTGTAATCTCATCTGCATCCACATTTAAAACTTCGCTAATAATTTTTTTTAATTTTTCAAATTCCATACTATACTATCACCTTTCTTAATTCATAGCAAACATTACTGTTGCTGATTTTCTTCAAAGCTTATATTATCTTTGATTTTTCCATTCACATCGCATTTTTTAAATGCTATGCTTTGAATAATTGAATTTTTAATTTCAACACTTTTGGAGCTTCCATGAGATTTAATAACTAACCCATTTAAGCCAAGCATTGGAGCTCCACCGTACTTTGTTAAGTCAAAGTCCTTTAGTGTTTTTTTCAATGCTGGTTTTGCTAACGCAGCTCCAATTGTACTTATTGGAGTACTTGTTAAACCTTCTTTTATTTTTTTAACAAGTGCCATTGCTAGACCTTCATATAGCTTAAGTATTACATTCCCAACAAATGCTTCACAAACAATAACATCTGCAGCTCCGTTTGGAATTTCTCTAGCTTCTATACTTCCTACAAAATTAATATCTTTACAATTTTTAAGTAGTGGATAGGTCTCTTTTACTAGTGCGTTACCTTTTTCTTCTTCTACCCCAATATTAACAATTGCGACTCTTGGATTTTTAATTCCAACTATATTTTCCATATAAATCGATCCCAATTTTGCAAATTGAACTAAATGGGAAGGTCTTGCATCAACATTAGCACCACAATCAACCAATAAAGAAACGCCGTTCATTGTAGGTATTAACGGAGCCAATGGTGGCCGTTCAATGCCTTTAATTCTTCCGGCAATTAACTGTGAACCTGCTAATACAGCTCCTGTACTTCCTGCAGAGACAAAGGCATCTGCTTCTTTATTCTTTACTAAGTTTAATGCAACAACGATAGAGGAATCTTTTTTACGGCGAATTGCTAATACAGGTGCTTCGTCATTGGATATTACCTCTTGAGCATGAACTACTTCGATTCTATTTGAATCATAAGAATACTTGCCCAGTTCATTTATAATCTCTTCTTTTCTGCCAACTAAAAAGACTTTAATATCATCTCTTTCATTCACAGCTTCTACAGCACCCTTAACAATTTCAAGCGGGGCATTGTCACCGCCCATTGCATCTACTGCAACTCGAACTGTATCTTGCATTTCTCCCTTTCCTTTCCTTATCATTTCCTATGTATCAATATAACCGATTGGTTTCAAAAAATCAACCATATTTTTAAAGAATTACATTGAAATAGAAACCTTGATAGAACCTTGATTTTCTGCTAAATTTTTCATCTCGATATTTATAAAATTATGGGGATAAAAAATGAAAAAAGGCAAATCTAAACGAATATTACATTAGATTTGCCATTATTGATACATTTATTCATCTAGCCTATATTTTTTGATAAAAGAAAGACTTTAATGATTTGTATCCCATATTGGAAGGCTGAATTATTTGTTCGGTACTACCTACAAATAAAACACCTTCTTTTTTCAAAGCTTGGTTGAATTGTTTATATATTAAATTCTTTGCTTCTTCTGTAAAATATATTAATACATTTCGACAAACAATTAAATCTACGTTTGTTGGATATTGATCCTTTAATAGGTTATGCTCCTTAAATTCAACACAAGCTTTAATGCTATCCGATATCTGATATGTAGTGCTGTTAACCTGAGTGAAATACTTGCTTATATATTCCTTCGGCAATCCAGTTAGGCTTTTTTGATTATAGAATCCAGCCTTCGCCTTTATAAGCACTTGTTTATCAATATCAGTTGCTAATACTTTTATTTTGTTTAATGGTAAAAATTTAGTTAGCAGCATGACCAAAGAATATGGTTCATCTCCAGTTGAACACGCTGCGCTCCAAATTTTTAAATTACTACTTCCTGAGATAATAGCGGGTAGAATTTCTTTTTCAAGTACTTCCCATTGCTCTGGATTACGATAAAACTCAGATACATTGATCGTAATATAATTTAAAAACTCATCAAACATAATAGTATCTTTTTTCAAAGCTTCGATATATTCCATATACGATGTAATCTTGTATTTTGTAATTAAAGAGTCAATGCGTCTTTTCATCTGACGTTCCTTATAATAATTCAAGTCGATTTTCGTCAGCTGATATACTTTTTCCTTAAATAATTCATAGCTATCAGTCATTCATTAGTACCCCATATATTTTTAATTACTCTTCTGTTGCCTGAACTTCTTCTTCTACAGCAGGAGCTTCTAAAGCTTTGATGCTTAAGCTGATTTTCTTATCATCATTGTTAAAATCAACGATTTTAGCAGTGATTTCTTGTCCAACTTTTAAAACATCTGCTGGTTTTTCGATATGTTCTTTGGAGATTTGAGAAACGTGTAATAATGCATCAACTCCAGGAACTAATTCAACGAATGCACCAAAATCAGTCATACGTGCAACTTTTCCAGTTACTACGTTACCTACAGCATATTTTTCAGCTGCATTTACCCATGGATTTGCTTCTGGGAATTTAAGGCTAAGTGCAATTTTTTCTCCTTGAATATCTTTAATGAAAGCTTTTACTGCTTCGCCAACTTTGAAAACTTTCTTAGGATTTTCAACACGTCCCCAAGACATTTCGGAAATATGAAGAAGACCATCTGCTCCACCTAAATCAATAAATGCACCAAAGTCTGTAACATTCTTAACAGTACCTTCGATTACATCACCAACATTGATTTTTGCGAATAATTCTTTTTGTAATTCTTGTTTCTTAGCAACTAATAATTGCTTACGATCACCAATTACTCTTCTTCTCTTAGGATTGAACTCGCTAATAACAAATTCAATTTCCTGATCTTTATATTTTTCTAAATTCTTTTCATAAGAATCAGAAACTAAGCTAGCTGGAATGAAGATTCTAGCTTCATCAATAATAACACTTAAGCCACCTTCTAATACATTAGCAACTTTAGCTTTTAAAACTTCCTTATTGTTGAATGCTTCTTCTAATCTCTTGCTTCCTTTTTCTGCTGCAAGTCTCTTGTAAGTTAATAACACTTGTCCATCGCCATCGTTTACTTTTAAAACTTTAGCTGACATAGTGTCGCCTTCTTTAGCAACGGTTCTAAGATCTACATTAGGTGTGTTGGTATATTCATTTCTAGTGATGATACCGTCTGATTTGTAACCTATATTTAATACGATTTCGTCTTCTTTAACACTGATGACTTTACCTTCGACTACCTCTCCGTTGTGTATTGTTACTAAATTTTCCTCTGATAATAATTGTTCAAAACTCATTTCTGACATTGTGGTATGAACCTCCTTGATAATATTATTTGGGGTTGACGCCCCTGCGGTAATACCTACGCTACGAAAAGATTTAAAAAGTTTTAAATCCAGGTCACTAAGTGTCTGTATATAGTAAGTATTTTCACATTCTTTTTTTGAAATTTCGTAAAGCTTTCTAGTATTAGAACTCTGCTTTCCACCGATAACAATCATAGCATCAGACTCTTTCGCAAGTGTACGAGCTTCTGTCTGACGTTCTTCTGTTGCATTGCATATCGTATTTAAAACAAGTATATCATAACCCTTTTTCGAAATAATTTCAACTAATTCTTCAAAATTCTTGTAATTAAATGTCGTTTGGGCTACAATACATACTTTTTCGCCTTTTGGCAAATTAATTTTTTCTATGTCATCAACATTTTCAATGATGATAGACCCATTCTTGCTCCATCCTTTAATACCAACTACTTCAGGATGTTTCTCGTCTCCGACGATTATGATTTTTCTTCCCAAGTTGCTTTGCTCCGCAACTATTTTATGAATTTTCAAAACAAAAGGACAAGTTGCATCAACGATATCAAACTTTTTGTTTCCATTTTCATCTGTTTGATTCATGATATCATAAATATCTTTTGAAATTCCATGGGAACGTATAATTATTGTACCCCCAGAGAGATTTTTCAATTCATCGATACTATGAATGACTTGAACTCCTAATTTATTTAAATCAGCCACCACTTCATCGTTATGGATGATAGGCCCAAAGGTATAGACTTGCTTTCCTTTATCAATTTCATTGTATACCGTATCCACAGCTCGCTTTACACCAAAGCAAAACCCGGCGGTATCTGCTAATGTTATATCCATTCAATTCTCCTATCTAAATTTAATCTTCTATTGCAAGCTGAATGTACTGCGTTATACCTCTAACTTGGATTGGAAATTAAGAAACGATACTTACTTTTTCATGAAATAACTCTATGATTTTACTTGACACTTCGTCTAAAGTCATATCAGAACTATCCACTAAAATTGCATCGTCTGCCTGGTAAAGCGGAGAAATATCTCGATTCATATCCCGATAATCTCGGTCTATGATATCAGATTCAATTTCATCAAAATTACATTCGATTCCTTTGCTTGTAAGCTCATCATATCTACGTTTTGCACGAATTTGGCTACTCGCAGTGAGATAAACTTTAAGGTTAGCATTCGGAAGTACATACGTACCAATGTCTCTACCATCCATTACTACATTTTCCTTCTCTGCTAATCTTCTTTGAAGCTCTACAAGTTTTAAGCGAACGTTTGCATTAACGGAACAATTGCTTGCCATCTTACCAACCTCTTCTGCTCGAATAAATGCATTTACATTTTCTTCTCCTAATAAAACTTGCTGCTCACCTTCAACATAACGAATTGAAATTTCAACTTCCTTGCATGCCTCTTCTAATTTTTCTATTTCAGATGGATTAATATTTTTACGTAAAAAATACAATGCCATAGCACGATACATAGCACCAGTATCTACATATATATAACCCAATTGTTTTGCAATTCTCTTTGCTATAGTGCTTTTTCCTGCACCAGATGGTCCATCTATTGCAATACTATAAAACGCCATAAGTCCTCCCTATTATGCCCATAATTTCATACAATCATATCTCTGATAATCAATTACGTATTACTTCGATAACAATTATACAATTGCATTCCCTGCTGTATAACCGGTAGACCATGCAATCTGTAAATTATATCCTCCAGTTAACGCATCCACATCTAGCACTTCACCACAGAAATACAATCCATTTAAAAGCTTAGACTCCATCGTAGAAGGATTAACCTCTTTTACAGATATTCCACCTTTGGTTATAACCGCTTCATTATAGCCTCCAAGACGATTAATTTCAAAGGTTAGATTTTTCATCAAGTGAACAAGTCCTAAGCGTTCTTCTTTTGTAATTGCATTTACCTGCTTGTCTGGTGAAATACCGCTAAGGTTTATTATAACCCCAATTAATTTTTGTGGCAAGAGATGGTCTAGAGCATTTTTAAATTGTTTATTTATCATTTCTTCAAAATCTCTTAGTATTCTTGCATCTAATTGTTCATACGACAAGGCAGGCTTTAAATCAATTGACAATTTCATATCACAAAGGTTGATATATGGAATTAAGTAGCTGCTTGCACTCAAAATAACAGGACCGCTTACACCAAAATGAGTAAATAGTAACTCACCAAAGGCCTCATGCAAAACTTTCCCTTCTTTTACTTTCTTAAGTTCTTTGGAAGAGAGATTCTGCATTGGCTTGTCTACAATTACTTTAGCATTGATATTTCTTAAAGACAATCCCTGTAGATTTTTAATCCAATCCTCTTTTAAATGAATGGATACTAATGAAGGATTTAATGAAGTAACTGTATGTCCAACTTCTTTCGCAAATCGATATCCATCGCCAGTAGAGCCTGTCGATGGGTATGAAAGTCCACCAGTTGCAACAATTACTGCATCTGCTTTTACTATTTCACCATTGCTTAATTGAATTCCTGTTACCTTAGATTCATCATTCACTATTTTTTTTACTTCTGAATTAAAATGTACAACTACGGAGCATTTTTTCATCTCATTGGCCAAGGTTGAAATTACATCAGAAGAATGATCGCTAATTGGGAACACTCGATTTCCTCGTTCTACCTTCGTCTGACAACCAGATTGGTCAAAGAATTTAATTACATCTTCGTTCGTCAAATTATAGAACGCACTATAGAGAAACTTACGATTGGTAACTACATTTTCAAATATAGTTTCCATGTCCGATGCATTCGTAATATTGCATCTTCCTTTTCCTGTAATATATATTTTTTTACCTAACTTTTCATTTTTTTCGTACAAATGTACCTGATGTCCATTTCTCGCCGCTGCAATTGCAGCCATCATACCAGCAGCTCCGCCGCCAATGACAATAACTTTACTCATGTATTCTTATACCTTTCATTACTATTTTAATGTACATTATATACATATCTTCTCGGATTTTCTCACCATTGAAAAAAAGAAGCCACCTCTTTTGCAAGACAGCTTCCGATGTTTAAATATCTACAAATTTAATATACATCTACTATAGTAACAAATTTATTTTAATTTTTCCATATAAATATGATTTAAATCAAACGAAAAATTATCTGTTTGATAAGAATCACCCATAATCCGAAAAATAACCTTATTGTAATCTGTAAGATTATCCAATAAACTCTGTGCAATAGCATCTAAAATACTAGTTTCAACTTCTTTACTTACATTCACAACTGGTGGTTGATCGTTTGAAAAACTAACAATAACAGAATCACCCTCTGTATCAACGGAATCAATCCCTATCACAAAAGAAGCATCTGCCATCGCATCTCCAACCATATCAACAATCAAAACCGGTGTAATTTCAGTATCTTCTGGAATTAATGCAGTAATCGCCTCTTTTTGCGTTGAATTTGCATTCATAGAATAGATAAATATTTCTTTTGTATTCATCAATGAAATATTTGGTGTAGGAATTACATTGTTTTTATCCTCTGTATTATCCCCTGATTCAATAAGCCCTGGGCTAACCTCTGCTAATCCCGGGGTAATTTCTGCAACTCCAATGGTAACACCATTTTTTGTGGCATCATCCATTGTATCTGTATTTATTTTATTTTTACATCCACCCAGTAAAAATATACATAATGTTAAAGTGGTTAACAGATATAAATTGCATTTTTGTTTCATTCGCATTTCTCCTTCTTTCACCAACAAAATCTTTGATAGTCAAATCAGATATTCGCAATTCGCTTACGCTACTTGCTCATAACCTCATTGCCACTACGTGGCATTTTAGCTGAGTCTGAACTCCTACTAAAACAGGCAAGTTCTGATGAGATTAATTATACGATTTATAATAAGATCAAAAATAACATTAGCTTCTATACAATCATAACTACTAAGTATGTCATTTCTATGTTATTTTGAGTATTAGTTGAAACTTTTTTTCACTTTTCATAGATATTTTTAAAAAAATATGACTTTTATCAAAGAATATTTATTTTGCAACGAATAAACTCCAAAGCCGAAATAACACTTTGCTCTCGTACTTTTTTACGATTGCCGGTAAATACATAACGCTTTGAGTATACGGTTTCATTGATAAATAATCCGATGCAAACTGTTCCAACTGGAGTTTCTATCGTACCACCAGAAGGTCCAGCAAAGCCTGTAATACCAATTGATACATTCGCATGTGCAAGTTTTGCAGCACCAATTGCCATTTCCCTAGCGACTTCCTCACTTACTACACCAAATTCATCCAACGTTTCTTTATTAACACCTAACAGACTCATTTTAGCTTCTTCCGAGTAAGTGACATATCCCTGTTTTATAACATCCGACGCTCCTGAAACATTGATAATAGAAGACATAAATAATCCACCAGTACATGATTCTGCTGCTGTTAAAGTGTACTTCTTCTCTTTTAACAGCGCTACCACACTTTCTTCCAATGCGCCCGACTCATCATCTGCACATATGCTATCGCAAAGATCAGAGCTCATATTCACAAGATTTTGTGCATTTAAGTCCTTACAACTTCCAATCACTGGATTTGTATCAACACTTTTTAATTCATCATTCATATAACATTCGCCTTCTTCTTTTAATTATTCAAGTTTCTTTTACATATTCATTCTTATTTATTAAATATACTTACTTGAATATCTATGTACTTGTTTGAATATCTATGTTCTTATATAAACACAATTTGCCTTATTGAACCTCTATTTGCTTATTTAGATTTTAACTCACTTACAAAAATAGGTTGCCATAAAAGCAACATTAACATTCTTAATACTACGAATGATTTATGATACTTTTGTGGCAACCCTATAGATTTTTTACTTTGCTCCGTCTTTTAAGACATGTATATTCTTTGCTAGATAATCAATCAATGAAATTACAGTTAAAATGAGAGCTAAGTATAGAAATATCTGTTCTAAAACATTGAAAAATGGATGATTAATGTTTGCAATAAATAAAATGCACATAATCATTTGAGAAGCAGTTTTAAATTTTCCCCAATAACTTGCAGCAATTACTAGCCCGTTATCTGAAGCAACCAAACGAAAACCGCTGATAATAAATTCTCGTGCTATTATAATAATTACAATCCATGCTGGTACAGATCCAAGCTCAACAAAACAAATGAGTGCAGAACAAACAAGTAATTTATCTGCCAAAGGATCCATAAACTTCCCAAAATTGGTTACAAGATTGTATTTGCGCGCAATATGACCATCCAAAGCATCTGATAAGCATGCAACAACAAATACAATGAGTGCTAAGTAATTTCCGAAAGGAATGTTCGGAACAAGTAATAACACTAAAAATAATGGAATCATACTAACTCTAAAAATTGTAATTTTATTTGGTAAATTCATATGAAATACCTATGCCTTTCTCGTTTTAAAATTCATATTCATTCCTGGTTAGGTGTCAAAACCCCTTTCTCTAAATTATATAGACAATTTGCACAAAGCAAAGAACATTTTATCCGTTAAAAACGAATCATGAGTTTTTTGGATTTGTGTCAATTGTCATTTCTATAAAGTAGACAGGTTTTTGACTCTCTAATCATTTATTATTTAAAACTTAAATTTCCCATTATGTTTGGGGTATCTTTATAAGGCTTTACCAATTAAATCGTAGTCCTTTGCCTCCATAACAAGAACATCTACAAAATCCCCAGACATCAATTCGTCCATTGTGTGAACAAAGATATATCCATCTACATTTGGAGCATCCATATGTGTTCTACCAATATAAACTCCTTCTTCTGGTAATTTACCTTCAATCATTACTTTAATTTCTTTACCGATCATACTCTTTGCATGTTCAAAGGCAATGGATTGCTGTATTTTCATAAGTTCTTTTTGTCTGCTGACCTTAACTTTTTTTAGAATCTGATCTTTCATTTTTGCAGCTGGAGTATCTTCCTCTTTACTATAAGTAAAAACACCCAAACGTTCAAAACGCATTTCTTTTACAAATGTTTTTAATAGTTCATGATCTTCTTCTGTTTCTCCAGGGAATCCGGTAATCAAAGAAGTTCTTAATGCAATATCCGGAATTTCCTTTCTTAATTTACCGATTAAGTCACGTAACTCTTGTTGATTTGTACGTCTACCCATGCGTTTTAAAATATCGTCCGACGCATGTTGAATTGGAATATCAAGATAGTGGCAAATCTTTGGTTCCGTCTTAATTACTTCGATTAATTCATCAGTAATTTCTTCTGGATAACAATACTGCAAACGAATCCATTCAATTCCATCAATTTTACATAATTTATGAAGAAGTTCAGGCAATGATTTTTTACCATATAAATCAACACCATAAACTGTGGTTTCCTGTGCAACTAAAATAAGTTCCTTAACTCCACCTTCTGCTAAGAATTCCGCTTCTTTTATTAATTTTTCCATCGGAACACTTCGATAATCACCACGTATTTTAGGAATAATACAATACGTACAGTGTTTATTACAACCTTCTGCTATTTTTAAATAAGAAAAATAGCCGCCTGTTGTATTCACACGGTTGATTTCAACATCTGAAAGTTCATTTAAGTCTTTGAAACTTTCTGCTTTTTCACCTTCAAGCACCTTATCAATAACTTCTGAAATTGTATCGTAACTTGAAGTACCAAGAAGTGCATCTACTTCTGGAATTTCTTTCATTATGTCATTTTTATAACGTTGTGCTAGACAACCTGTTACAATCAATCCCTTTAATTTTCCTGTTTTTTTGTACTCCGCCATTTCAAGGATTGTGTTTATACTCTCCTCTTTCGCGTCACCAATAAAACAACATGTGTTAACTACAATAATGTCTGCCTCTTGCTCTTCATTTGTAAGGTGAAACCCTTTTTCTCTAATGAGTCCTAACATAACCTCACTATCCACAAGATTTTTATCGCATCCCAATGAGATAAAAAATATATTCATTCTTTTTCCAAGCCTTTCTTTACTGCTTTATTACAATATGTTTTTTTTGTGTATCTTTTCATTTGATTTACACACTAAGAACAATTGTATCAGTTTTTTTATAAAATTGAAATATAAAAAATTTTTTTCTTACTTTCTATACAAATTATTACTTACTTTTTATTTAAAATAAGTGATTTTCATACTGTTATCGCCTAAAAATTCTATAATGTTATACTAGATACGCAATTTTTCATTAACATTGCAATCGTCATAGGTCCAACACCACCTGGCACTGGGGTGATTGCACTTGTTTGATCTACTACATCTTGATAATCAACATCTCCACATAGTTTATTATTCTCATCACGATGTATTCCAACATCAATAACAACTGCACCCTCTTTTACATACTCTTTTGTTATAAAACGAGGTTTTCCTAAAGCTACAATTAATATGTCCGCGCGTTTTGTTACTTCTTTTAAGTCTTTTGTCTTTGAGTGACAAATGGTAACGGTAGCATTTTCACGTAACATTAACATCGCCATTGGTTTACCGACAATGTTGCTTCGTCCTACTATAACACATTCCTTACCTTCGATTTCAATATTAGAACGTTTTAATAACTCGATGATACCAGCCGGTGTACATGAAACATACCCCTTCTGCCCAATGCTAAGTGCTCCAACACTCTGTGGATGAAAACCATCAACATCCTTTTTAGGATCGATTGCACGAATAACTTTATCTTCATCAATTTGTTTTGGTAATGGCAATTGAATTAAAATTCCATTTACATCTTCACGGATATTAAGTTCATTTACCAAGCTTAGAAGTTCCTCTTCAGTAGTTTCTTCTGGCATTTCAAACGTAAGTGATTTAATTCCGATATAATCGCAGGCTTTTTGTTTATTACCAACGTAAACAGCAGATGCTTTATCATTACCCACCAATACAACTGCTAGTGTTAATGAAACACCTTTTTGAGTTAATTCCTCAACTTGTTTTTTTAAATCTTCCTTCACTTCATTTGATATTCTTTTTCCATCTATTATTGTTGCCATACTTCCTCCATTTCACCGCAGATCGCGATTGCATTCTTTTATTACTATTCTTAATGTTTTGGTAAATACATTATGACTTCTTCTTTATAACAGTGGTGCAAATAAAATCAATACCGCTTGAACAAGGCGTTTAAGAAAAGAACGATTCAAATCTTCTTCTCCAATGCGTCTACTTTGTTCAATCGTTTGAAGTATATCATTTTTAACATCCATGACTGTGTTTGTATTATATAAGAATACACCACACTCAAAATGCAAATACAAACTTCGATAATCCATATTTATTGTACCAACAGTTGCAACTTTATCGTCCGATACAAAACATTTTGCATGCAAGAAACCTGGCGTAAATTGATAAATCTTCACTCCATTGTCGATTAATTGCGGATAAAATGATTGTGTTAATAAAAACACGATTTTCTTATCCGGAATGTTTGGGGTAACGATTCGTACATCCACACCTCTTTTGGCAGCAAGACATAAAGCAACCATCATCTCATTGTCAATGATTAAATAAGGCGTAAAAATATAAACATAGTCAACCGCTTGATTGATCATATTCAGATATACATTTTCACCTACCGTCTCACCATCAAGAGGCGAATCACCATAAGGTTGTACATACCCATTGCTATTAAAATCCCGTGAGTTATGAACTTTAGGCATGAATGCTTCATAAGACGTATCTGTTTTTCTTACCGCATTCCACATGGTTAAGAACATTGCTGTAAGATTCCATACCGCTTCGCCTTTTAACATGATACCGGTATCTTTCCAGTAACCAAAACGTTTCTTCTCGTTAATATATTCATCAGCTAAATTAATCCCACCAGTAAAACCTGTATGTCCGTCAATCACAAGTATTTTTCTATGATCACGATTATTCATTACAACAGAAAAAAACGGCACAAAATAATTGAAGGCCTCACATTTTATTCCGAACGATTCAATGTATTTGTAATACTTATATGGTAAAGTGGTAAGACTTCCCACATCATCATACATAACACGTACATCCACACCATTCGCTGCCTTTTCTTTCAAAACTTCTAAAACTTCATTCCACATCCTACCATTTGCAATTATAAAATACTCTAAAAATATAAAATGCTTTGCACTTTTTAGTGCCTCTAGGATGTCAGGAAAGTTTTCCTCCCCACTGCGATAATACTTTGTTTCTGTATTTTTGTAAATGGGTGATTTTGAATGGTTGTAGATGTAATTTACTTGACCAAATACATGTTTGTCTTGCTCTTGGATCTCTAAAAGAATGTTTTCTTCCTGTTTCACGAAAGAATTAATCCCTTTCTTTGACTCTTCGATGGTATTGCTCATTTTACGTAGTGGTTCTTTTGTACCAAGCATTAAATATAACAATCCACCAAACAATGGAAATAATAGAATGAGAATTGACCATGCCAATTTCACTGCGGGATTATATCTTTTATTAATAACGAATAACAATGCAATTACGCTTAAACTGGTAAAAAAGATATTAATGAAGACAGAATACTTTGTAAGTCTTAGAAAAAATGTCACAAACCAAAAAATTTGTAATAAAATAATGGTTCCAGCAATCACGATACGACTAATCAAAATATTTTTTAATTTCAAATTATTTTCCTCCAGTAATTACTTGATTACTTACCATAAAATTCTCCATGCTGTCTATTATAATTCATTCAAATGGAAGAATCAACAAAACTTCTCTAAAGTTTCTTATAATTGAGTAAAGTCCAATAAAGTAAAAAGACTGTCCAAAATAGTCTTAATAAATGTGAGTTATGTTCCTAATCCCGAATTAAGAAACACAATTCCCCTTAGATATTATAACTATTTTGTGACAGCCCAAACAACATGTATTCATTTTAGCATTCTAAATTGTAATGATTCATCTTAAGCTTATTTTAAAGTTTGTTTATAGAAATTAATCAAACAACCATGTAAAATAATTTCGCGTTCATCTTTTGTAAGTTCATTCAAGCGTAATGTAAACTTTTTAAGTTCATTCGATACCACATAAGCTTCTACTTCAGACTTATTCTCTTCAATTGCTTTTTTAATATCTTTTACAAAGATATATTCGCCATTTTCAAAAGGTATCTCATCTTCAAATACAAATGGTAACATACCCCAATTAATCAAATTGGAACGATATCTTTTTGTTGCATACTCTCTTGCAATATTTGCAAAACCACCAAGTACTTTTTGACAACTTGCTGCTTGCTCTCTTGCGGAACCATCACCTGGTTTCACTGCATAGATTACACTACCAATTTGTGTATTCATAAGGTCTACAGTAAGAGACTCTTGTATTTTTTCTACCACTGGCTTTATTTCCTCATTCGCCTTGTAAATATCATCCACTGAGTTTGCAATAAGTCTAGCTTTTTCAGCTTTTTGTACTTCTTTTGCACGTCCAACATATGCTGGATCTTTTCTAGATAGCGTAAATTCTGCTAATCCTAGTGGATTGGAACGATAAGAAGAAGTTTCACCAGATGGAATTAATTCATCGGTAGTTGTCACTGGATCATGGATAACGGATACAACTTTAAGTAATAAATCATTGGTTAATTCAGTCATCGCAGGCCAATCAACAATACCAGGTCCAAACTTAATCTCAACATCCTTATCTGGATTACCAATGCCATTATAAACTCGATTGTCATAAATAGTGGAATCGTAGAAATATTTCGGTTTGTTAAACTCTACATCAATATTTTCTGCAGAAGTTAAATATCCTTTATTTGCCGCAGTTGCTGCAATGGAACGAGCATCCATTAAAGCTACCGATGCAATTTGTCCACTGGTAATCTTAGAACCTTCTCGATTTGGGAAGTTTCTAGTTGTATGACGAATGCTTAAGCCATTGTTTGCTGGTACATCTCCTGCTCCAAAACAAGGACCACAAAATGCGGTACGAATCGTAGCACCAGTTTGCATTAACTTCGCAACCGAACCGTTTTTCACGAGTTCCATGAATACTGGCTGACTTGCTGGATATACACTAAGTGAAAACTCGTCATTACCAATAAACTTGCCATTTAAAATATCCGTTGCATCACAGATATTTTCAAATCCGCCGCCTGCACATCCTGCGATAACACCTTGTTCGATGTATAATCTGCCATTGCGCACTTTATCTTTCAGCGTATATTTAATATTAGAATTATCTAAGCTTATTGCTGCTTTCTTCTCTACTTCATCTAAAATATCATAAAGATTTGAATTTAAATCATCAATTGTATAAACATTACTTGGGTGGAATGGCATAGCAATCATAGGCTTGATTTCCGATAAATCAACATAAATCATACCATCATAATATGCGATAGCCCCTGGATTTAACTCTTTATAATCTTCTGGTCTACGATGTATTTCATAGAACTCCTTCACAGCATCATCTGTTCTCCAAATTGAGGAAAGACATGTAGTTTCAGTTGTCATTACATCGATTCCAATACGATAATCCACACTTAAGTTATCGATACCATCACCGATAAATTCCATAACTTTATTATTAACATAACCGTTTGCAAACACTTCACCTATAATTGCAAGTGCAATATCTTGTGGACCTACCCCTTTTCTAGGTTTTCCCGTTAAGTATACACCAACAACCTTTGGCATCTTAATGTCATAAGTCTTGTTTAATAATTGTTTTACAAGTTCTGGACCACCTTCGCCCATCGCCATTGTACCAAGTGCACCATAGCGTGTATGACTGTCAGAACCAAGAACCATTTTTCCACCTGCTGCGAGAATTTCACGTGCGTACTGGTGAATAACTGCTTGATGTGGTGGTACGTAAATTCCACCATATTTTTTTGCACAAGACAAACCAAACATATGATCATCTTCATTAATTGTTCCACCAACAGCGCAAAGACTGTTGTGACAATTAGTAAGTACGTAAGGAACTGGGAATTGCTCTAACCCACTCGCTCTTGCTGTTTGTATGATACCAACAAACGTTATGTCGTGAGAAGCTAATTTGTCAAACTTAATTTTAAGTTGATCCATACTCCCAGATGTGTTATGTGCAGATAAAATTTGATAAGCCATTGTGTTTTTAGCAGCATCTTCTTTTGTTAAAGCACGATCTCCTAGTTTCTGGTGAAGCAGTGCTTTCGTATCATCATTTTCTTCAATGATGTCAACACCATTTAGTACATATGCACCTTGTTTAAAGAGCTTAATCATGTCAAAATCCTCCTTCTAGCATTCGTTGTAACGAACATACAATCGATGATTTTGCTATCTTTTGTAGGAACGTATCGTTTCAACTTTATTCATTGTCTTGTAAATGCATTTCATAAGTATCATTGCATAATGTGTTTGCTGTAGAACCAAACAAACCTGTCGACGCTTTTACTTTCATAGTAACTTCGCCCTGTTTATCTTCTTCAAAAACTGCTTTGATTTTTCCATCAAACTTTGCATTAAAATATCCAGTATCAATTGTTATTGTCTCTTCATTTTCAAATGTAATCTCAAAAATCAGTCCAGAAGTTGTACCTTTTAGTTCGCTCAAATCAGGCAAAGAAGCTTTGAATTTTTCACCCGCAGCAAGTGCTGTATCCGCAATGTTATCCGATTGGTATTTTTCTTCCTTCTCTTCTTCTTGGTCCAATTCATATGTTGTTCCTGCAAAATATGCTTTAATGGAGGTAATATTGAGGCTTGTATTATTAGCAATACTGATTTTAGATTTACTTACGCCTTCAACTACAACTAATATTACAAATAATAATAATACAGCACCAGCGATACCAGCGATCATTATCCTTTGTTTTTGGCTCATAGTTTCTTTTACATTATCCTCTTGTCTCTTTTGCGGTTTAATCTTCTTCATATGACCTTTCCTTCCTCATATAGTTAAAAATGATTTGTATAACATATCCATCTAATATTAATATGAAACCATGGATTTATCAAGTATATATTTTAACATTTTTGCGTATAAAAAGTCAAATTATGAGATAATTTAAGGAAAATATAGAATGTGCAAAGCACATTTTCACGCTAACGCGTTATCACAAAAGTGATAATTTACCATTAAACATGGTAAGTAGAGAGCGTTTTTATGCCATCCTACAAATCACTTTATTTTTTTATTACGAAATATAAATAAGCTATTGCAACAAAGATTGTTCAGTAATCTATGCTACAATAGCCCATTGCTTTACTCTATCCACATTAGCATTTTACATCAGTATATTTAGCTCAATGTTTCAAATCAGTATTTTACATCAGTATTTCAAATCAATATTTCACATCATTGTTCTATATCAATGTTTCATATCATTATTTTATATCATTATTTTTTTACTTTTACGATATTGCATTTTTAAATGTAACGTTCTCTTTTTTACAGATATGTCGTATTACGAAAAATGCAATTATTACCGATGTAATGGAAACTAAGGTATTACTAATCAACATTACGAGTCCACAGCTAATCGCACCCAAGTCTGTAAATCTTTGCAAAAGAAAAAGAACAGGAATACGATACACGAATACTCGAAGGAAATTAATTATCAATGTTATTTTAGTATATCCAAAACCAAGTAGCAATGATATAACAGATGCATTAAAAGCTAAAGGTATACATCCACCAAACGCTTCAAAACGATACATTGAAATAATCATATTCTGGAATTCTGCATCAAATCCACCGGAAGAATTTGCAAATATAAAGGTTAAGGGTTTTAAAAACATAAGAGTCGTAATCATCCCTACGATCCCGATTGTTACATTTACAACTAAAGTACGTTTGAATGTTTCTAAAGCACGTTTTACCTGGCCTGCCCCTAAGTTCTGACTTATAATTGCCGCACCACCCTCTTGAAATCCATTCTGAGGCCCTGTTGTAATTCCACCGATGTTATTTGAGATATTTAAAGCCCCAACTGCCAAACCACCATAATTTCCACTCATTGAATTGACAATAACCTTACCTAGTGAAAACGCCATTTTCTCAATTACAACTGGAAATGATAATTTTAACATAGGACCAATTACTGGCTTTTTAAATTCAATACTTCCAAAGGAAAACCCAAAAGCATTATCTTTTTTATTCAAATTAATCATTGCTGTAATTAAGATAATGGACTGCGATATTACATTGGCTATCGCGATCATTTGGATTCCACTCTTTAAAATATATACAAAAATTGCGGTAAGTGATAGTTTTACAATAATGATTCCAAAGTTTAAATACAGGATTCGTTTTGTATTACCGCGCGCGCGTTCAATCGCCAAATATACGTTATTGAAAAAAGTAATCACAATACCTACCAATTCAATCGAAAAATATTTACTACCAACTTCAATTAAATCTTTTGGAGTGTTTGCAAATCTTAAAATCACTTCACTAAAAGGTACCATGCATAATAACGCTACCCCTAATAACGCACAGATTGAGATCAAACTACTAACACGTTTTTTTACCATTTCATAATTTCCTGCACCGTACGCTTTACTGATTTCTAAGCTACTACCTACTGCAAGCCCACCGCCAATTGCACTAATCATATTGTTTAATTGGCTTAAGTATGCAACGGCAGATACGGATTCTGCACTAATATGCGAAGCCATCATGGTATCGATGAGACGAAAAACTAAACTTAAAGTTTGATAAAATGCAAGTGGCAGACCGACACTTAAAACTACCTTCCACAAGTTCCCGTTTAAAGCAAAATCTCTAAAATACTTATCCTTTTTTGATAAAACCACTTTCGACATGTTGTCCCCTTTTCTAGCACGTAAGATTTGCATAAAATTAATAAAATATATCTATTATAAATCATAGGACAATTTTCTTAAGTTTTCCTTGAATTATTTCTCATCAAAAGACAAAGTACTGATTTTTTGTTCAAAATTCCTTTTTATTGCTACTAACGACAATATTGAAGAAGAATGGACAAGGCATTCTCCGCCGAGCGCAGTCGCTTCAGCGACACAATTCCATGTGCGCGAGTGCGCATCCCAAGCGGAGTGTTTTTTAATTTATGGGACGTAATTTCCTATAATTTAAAAAAGCTATTGCAAAATAGCTAATAAAATAGCTTACTTTTGCAATAGCCTACAAGATTTTAAAGTTGCATCACTTCTTTTCATGCGATCCTATGTTCAACTCTTCATTTTTAATTTCCCAATGAATTAAAAACGTCAAAGCCGCTCTTAATAAAATAATACCACCAACTAATATGATTTCATTATAGTCACGAACAACAACCGTTCTTAAAATCTCACTTCCAAGTTTAAACTCAAGCCCCATAGACATCCCTCTTGCTAGATTTAATCTAGTATATGGACACCCTCTAATCTGCCGAAATAAACCTTGAATTCCAGTTATAATTAATATTAAAACACCAATGTACTCAAATAATAAAATTGCTCCTTCTACAACTCTTTCCAGTATAAAATGAAGTAATTCCATATTTACCACCAATCTACCGCTCTAGCGGAATTATATTTACGAAAGAAGTGCAAATTGCAGTTCTTATAGAGTGTATAAAATTACCACTCTTTTATCTCATGCAAAAATTATAAACACATGTTTAATATCTGTACTACATCATCTTTTGTTAATGGCACATATGCATCTTTTAATCCACCAAATCTGACTGCTTTTTCAGCCATAATTTCAAAATTGGAAGCATCAATTCCTAGCTCTGTTAAAGTCATTGGAATCTTGCAATCTTTAAAGAATTCTTCTGTCTTATCAATTGCTTCGTTTGCCAAAGTATACTTATCTTTGCTTGCATCAAGTCCCCATACATGAACCCCATACTCTACAAACTTATCCACTGTATTTTCACTTAAAATATAACGCATCCAACGTGGAGTAACAATTGCAAGTCCCACTCCATGCGTAATATCGTAATATGCACTTAACTCATGTTCAATTGGATGGCAAGTCCAAGCGCCTGCCTTACCAGCACCAACCAATCCATTGAGCGCCATACTACTAGCCCACATAAGGTTAGCCCTTGCTTCATAATCATCCGGTTTTTCAAGGGCAATCTTACAGTATTTTATACATGCCTTTAAAATTCCTTCCGCAAATCTATCTTGTATAAAGGCCGTCGTATCCGCTTTAAAATAATTCTCAAATACATGAGACATAATATCAGCTGTTCCTGCTGCTGTTTGAATGGCTGGTAAACTATAAAGATAAGTCGGATCTAAGATACTTGCCATAGGAATCATATCCATTGAAGATGTTCCTAACTTTTCATTTGTCTCCATATTAGAAATTACTGCATTTTTGTTCATTTCAGAACCAGTCGCTGCCAATGTTAATATTGTAATAATTGGAAGTACCTTATCTATTTTGCTAGAGTCAAGAACGATGTCCCAAGTTGGACCATCATAATAATATCCTGCAGCAATCACCTTACTACAATCAATTGTACTTCCTCCACCCACTGCTAATACAACATCAATGTTATGCTCTTTACACAAAGCAACACCGCGTTCTACTGTTGTGATTCGTGGGTTTGGCTCAACCCCAGAAAGCTCTACAACATTGCAATCTTTTAGTAATTCCATTACTTTATCATAAATACCTATTTTTTTGATGCTTCCGCCACCATAAACAAGTAAAACATTTTTACCATAAGTAGAGACAAGTTGTGGCAAATTCACTATTTGATCCTTACCAAACAACATATTCGTATACGCATGAAATCTAAAATTATCCATATTCCCTCCTTTATCACTCATCGTGAAATCGTAATTGTATCGGAAACCTATCATATTCCTCTTTTGTAACTTTTTGTTCCTTAATTATGTGCTTTTTTAATACATGGATATTACCATTTTACATGCTTTTCAAAAGAATATCAACTACAGAAAAGGCTCTTGCAAAAATTCTTATTGAACCGCCATAATTTCCACGACAATCGAGTAAGAACTTTTACAAAAGCCATAATACCTCATCTATTTAATGATTAAGATAATTTTTCATATTTTTTAATGCATTCTTCTCCAAGCGACTGACTTGTGCTTGTGATATGTGAATCTCATCTGCAACTTCCATCTGAGTCTTTCCCTGGAAGAACCTAAGATTTATAATATTATTTTCTCTTGGTGACAATCTAGACATTGCTTCTTTTAAGGATATCTCTTCAATCCAGTTTTCTTCCTTGTTTTTCTTATCACTTACCTGATCCATAATATAAAGCGTATCTCCGCCTTCTGAATACACAGGTTCATAAAGAGAAACTGGACTTTGTATTGCATCAAGTGCTGCAACAATATCTTCTTGATTTAATCCAACTTCAGCAGCTATTTCACTAACCGTTGGTTCTTTATCATTTTTACGTATTAGAGCTTCTTTTGCATAGATTGCCTTATATGCTGTATCACGAAGGGATCTTGATACTCGAATGGAATTATTATCTCGAAGGTAGCGTCTAATTTCTCCTATAATCATTGGAACTGCATAAGTAGAAAATTTTACTCCTTGAGTTGTGTCAAAATTGTCAATCGCCTTCATTAATCCAATACAGCCTATCTGAAATAAATCATCGACGTTTTCATTACTATTTGAAAACCGCTGAATAATACTGAGTACTAACCTTAAGTTTCCCTTGATATAAAGCTCTCTGGCCTCTTTATCACCCTGCTTAATCCGAGTAAATAAGGCCTCCTTTTCCTCACCTTTTAACAAAGGTAATTTCGATGTGTTTACGCCGCAAATCTCAACTTTATAAAGAGCCATAATGAAACCTCCGAATCATCTTTTCATTCAAATCCCATATTTGGAATTTCAATGTCTAGAATAAATCATGTACGTTTTCATTGCTCTTTATACTAAAAAACTGTATGTAATTATTTCCTATTTTTTATCCACCTTGATTCATCATGATTCCTCATTATTCACAACGTAACATTTCCTTTTTTAGTCGTTTTATTATCTTTTTCTCTAGTCTTGAAATATATGATTGAGATATCCCTAACATATCAGCGACTTCTTTTTGGGTACGTTCATTGCCATCTTCTGTGTTGAGACCAAACCGTAATTGAACAATGATCTTTTCACGGTCATTTAATTTCGACAAGGCTCTACCTAGCAATTTTTTATCCACTTCATCTTCTATATTCTTTGAAATAACATCTTCTTCTGTCCCAAGGATATCCGACAATAATAATTCATTTCCATCCCAATCAACATTCAAGGGCTCGTCAATGGATACTTCTAATTTTGTTTTACTATTTCTTCTAAGATACATTAGAATTTCATTCTCGATACACCGTGAAGCATATGTAGCAAGCTTAATGTTTTTTTCAGGATTAAATGTATTAATCGCCTTGATTAATCCAATGGTCCCAATTGATATTAAGTCTTCCACACCAACTCCAGTATTATCAAATTTTTTTGCTATGTAAACTACTAGTCTCAAGTTATGTTCAACTAGTAAGGATTTCGCAACAGTATCTTCCTCTGTCCCAAGCCTTCCAATTGCATCTGCTTCGCGCTCAGCATCCAAAGGCGCTGGCAAAACTTCTGCACCACCAATATAGTGAATTTCTCCACGCTTTCTGAAAAAGAAGTCCTTGAAGTTTGGTATCATACGAAATTGGAACTTATTTGTTATAGATATCTTTAATAGCATTCGATTCTCCTCCTATTCATTCCATTTAATTTATATATTGCCTAATAACTCAGTATGAAGCAATACTTGATAATCCCTACTATTTTTAAAATCGTATTCTGATAATGCCACTGTAATTTGATTCCTCGTAAATGAATCTCTCCCATTTTCAATCGTCACTTCATCCAGACGTAATCCATCTAAAAGTCCATTTTCATTACCAATACAACGATAAGGAATGAGACGAAACCTCTCTGGGCGATTAATTTTAACCTCTTCAATCAAATTTTGAAGCAATGCTCTATCAACTAATATCACCGGCTTTCCATTCATCGGATCATACAAAGAATTACCGGTATCCAAAAATCCTTTACACCGTATACTTATGTCATCCATCTTAAGTACTACATCATAATAACAATTTTCTTCTTTTGCATTTTTTCTCACCTTTATTAGAATAGTTATTATCATCGGAACCGAAGTTGCCAATAAGAAAAGCATCACTTTTGTTGATAAATTTCTAGCAAGCAGTTGATTATAAACTCTAGATAGAAGATTCATAGATGTAAGAGAGCTGATGAATGATTGTAGCATCCCACCGACAAAAAAGGTAACGATGATAAAATAGATATAATCATTTAACATTCCTTTTTTATTCTTCTTTCCAAACACAATCCATAGCATAAAAATTCCCGTGAACCCATAACTAATCATTAGGTTTACTATACTTGGCAAACTTATGAATACTGTTATGAGACACGAGATAAACGCCCCAAACAAAGCTCCTAACAGCATCCTAGCACATGAAGTTTTCTGTCTTCTTAATAACTTCGTTATGTATAATAGTATTAGATTCATTAAGACATTCCATAAAAACAGAACGTCAACATATACTTCAAGTTGCATTTCACCTCGCCTCCAATTGATACTTCATATTATAGCTTGTTGAATTGGAATATTTTGTAATACTGTAGTATATAATAAAGATTTTTAATAGTTTTTTTTCAGCATGAACCGATGGAATCGAATGAACTTTGACAAGCTATCTAAGAATTCGAGTTAATATCCGAAAATATGGACTAGATGACAGAGCACGCTGACGCTGTCGGATAAGTGACTCATTTTCTGGATTAGACCTACAAATTTTAAACTCTATAGGAAGCATTCAGCTCTGCGAAGTGCACATTTCAGCACGTAGCGCCTTTATTAACGAACAGAAGATTTACATTAATACTTTACATTGATAAATTCTTATCTATACAGTAAAAAAGGAGGGTAAATTAACCAATGTCTTAACTAAATGACATTGGTTAATTTACCCTCCTTTTTTACTATCGCACGATTAATTTTACTCACTATCTTGAATTGATATAAATGACTTCTCATTCCATTTCACTACTTTGCCGTATCTTCGTAATGGATATTCACCGTCATGAGCATCTCCTTGATATTCAGTAGACATATCGCTAGCGGAACGAATACGTGTGATTCCTGCTCGTATCATTACAGAGATAAGTTCCTCACGTTCTGATTCTCCACATATGAGTCCTACTGTTTGAAGATGGCCTCGATTTTCTTTTAGAACATCTATGATATTCTTTCTAGGTAACACTTTCACCCATACATTCCCATACAATAAGGAATTTTCTAATTGAGAATCATACGACCGGATTAAACTTACGTTTTTTTCTTTATATATTTTAGTATTCTTATGCTCTTGTTCAATTTCATAATTATAAAGTTTTAATGTATTTTGTGCACAGATTCCTATATCAAAACCTCCATGCTTTACTACGCTTTCCTCTAAAATAGGTAAAAAGAGTTTACAAAAGTCGTCAACTTCACTCTCATTTTCACAATCAATATAGATTCCTTGACAGGAACTACAAAGCAATTGCTTTGTCTTAATGATATGCTCTGCCAAAGCTAATAATTGTTTCTTATTCTTACCATCTTGCGTGATATAAGCAAAGCTTATTTTGTGTCCCCACTCAATTAATTTTGTATTAGCAGGTACAAGACCTCGATAAGAAGAAATTGCTTCATCTCCTCCCCATACAATAACACCGTCTGCAAGTCCACATAGACGCTTTAGTTTATTTTTTTGATTGGATGGAACGTTTAAAATATATATGTATTCTTTTAGTGCTGGCTCTAACTGCATTAATGCTTTTAATATAAGAACTGATATCGGATCTTGATTGGATGGAAGCTTTAAAATATTGATATTCCCCATTAATAAACCTTCTATTACACTAAAGGCAGAAATTCCATCTAAATTACCTGGGCCAATATGTAACAACACTCCCAGCGGAAAATATATAGCTTCATCATTTCCAAGTTCTGTAACTACCTTTTTTCTTAAATAAGATTCGCTAAGCATTTCACAAACTTCTTTACGATTCTCCTCCGTTATATGTACATAAGCTACGAATCTCTTCATTTGTTCATCATACACTCCAGAAGCAATTGCTTCTGATAATCTATTACATGTGTGTATTACAAGTTCTCTGCTTATTAAGGGTTTTTTCAGCGTTTGTAACATGCTATTTTTTAAGACATCTAATTTCATTCATCGATTCCCCATACCTTTCATAATGTTCACTATGATTATTATTTCAGTAGTTCACTGGCTCCAGCAGCACAGGTTTTGATATCTTTCACACCCACTCTTCCAAGAATCTCAAAATATGGAGCATTGATACCACAACCACAGCTTCTTCCCTCATGAAGGATACCCAAGTCATCCGTCATAATACTAACGAGAGGCATACTTTTTGCAAGTGGTGTAATTAAATTTACTAGTCCAACTTTTCCATTTGCAACTGGCTTAAGTGAATCAACATCGCGAATGATAACCCTACTAAAGATTGGTACATGAAAATGGTTATTCTGACAAGAACAATATAAAGAGGGATGCTCTACGGCACCAAAGAATTCTCTGCAATTATGCGCTTTGATACCAAGCACCTCATATGCCAACTCATATAACTCTTCTTTTTCTACCTGATCTTTATAAAAACCTTTCCACCCCCCTCCCAACATCAACATAGAACCTTTCGGTAGCTGATATGAGAGTCCCGAGCTTTTTAACCACTGTAGAAGAAATAAAGTATATGAAGGAAATCCAACAATTCGTACTGGATGTTTCTTTTTTGCGTATTGGTCCATCACTTTCGTGATTCCTTTAAAATCCACTTCATATCGGCCATCCCTATATTTGATTGCGTATTCGCGGCGTATAGGAGGAGCAAATAATGTTGATACATATTGAGTCTTTGTAATTACTGTTTGATTGCTTTTATGTGGTTCATAACCGAGAACAATATAATTTGTACACTTATTAGATAGTAACTTATGATACTTACTCATTTTAAATGCCATAACAGCAGCATAAAACAAGCTGTTGAAATCAAATCCAATCTCACTTCTTTTGCCGGTGGTTCCAGATGAAGTTGCTTTAACTATCAATTTATAGCCTTTTACCGACGCAATCTTATTTCTTTTAAAATAGATCGTTGGTATAAAAGGAATTTTATATAAATCATCATAGGACTTTATATCATGAATACTAAACTTCTTTCTCTTAAGTATCCCACGATAAAGCTTATTATGCTTTCTATGATAAGTTATATTCTCCTTCACTGCATTTAAAAATAATTGATTCGTTTCCTCATAATCATAGATATCCTTATAAAAATATAATTCTTTACGATAATTCATGTCAAATCCCCCTAATTTTTAACATGTATTTTTTTCTACTTCATTAGTCTATATGGATTAGGATGTCGCTTTTACATCTTTTACAGTCTTTGAATAATAGTAAATAAAAAATAAATTTGTAGTTTTGACAGTAAAATCCTACATGTAGAAAAAGATTGAGCTCATTTGAATGAATCAAAATGGTCTCAATCTTTAAAGGTTCTATAATAAATGTTGGGGTGTGTTGAAAAACACACTTCCAACATTTTTTCGTATAAAGTAAAATACATCTATACGAAACCTCTTCCCATGTTGATTGTCCAGAAAAACAAAAGGAGGTTTTCATATAGATGTACTCACATTGTATCAATAAATTACTAGATTTAGAAGAGGTAAT